>Ga0105248_10000121_pt1 | contig 89807 bp, 73 predicted proteins | sample KBSS34metaG_FD_81524 | JGI IMG/M metagenome (GOLD analysis project Ga0105248, IMG submission 81524) | Switchgrass rhizosphere microbial communities from Kellogg Biological Station, Michigan, USA - KBS S3-4 metaG | ecosystem: Host-associated > Plants > Roots > Rhizosphere > Soil | place... | reverse complement strand
TCGCGACAGACAGCTCCGACGCCGGTGCTAAAATCTGAACATTCTTACTGGGCTCAGGGACGTGAAGGCGATTAGGCTTACGGAGGTTCGGTGAGCAAGGTGTTCGGCTAGGTAACGACTCGACGAAACTCTACCGGCAGCGGCGGATTGCTGTTTACTGCCCTATCGCCATCATGCTTTTGCCAGCCCTGAAATAAAGCACGCCTTCGGAGATTGCGGGGCTCGCCATGCCGATTTCGCCGAGCGGGTTCGTAGCCAGGAGTTGAAACACTCGGCCTGCCCTGACTACAAACACATCGCCTTCTTCGCTGGTAATGTAGATCTTGTCGTCGGCTGCGACAGGAGACGCTGTAAACGCCGTCGTTCCGGCGCCGACTCGTTCCTGATACAGACGCTCGCCTGTCCTGGGATCGAACGCAAGCAGCACGCCGTTCCAACCCATGACGTAGAGGAGATCGCGATAGAGAATCGGCGTAGCCATATAAGCGCCGCCGCGAGGAACGCTCCACGCGATATGGGTGTTCGATGTTTGGTTCGCCGGCAGCGAGATATCCCCCGTGGCATCCTCACGAATGGCATACACAGGCGCCATCGGACCGTGAGCACTTGTAATGTAAACGAATCCAAGACCGGTGACGGGCGTAGGGACTGGAATGTCGCCGCCCCCATTGATTTTCCAGATCTCGCGACCCGTCTTGAAGTCGTAGGCGCCGATATGATGCCAGCCGTTGACGAGGACCTGCGTTTGATTGCCGACTCTATGTATCGTGGGTGTGCTCCACGTAGGCACATCTTGCCGGGCAGTTCGCCACAACTCACGCCCGTCCTTTACATCGAATGCCGCGAGAAAAGAATTCTTTTGCACGTCAGCCTGAATCAGAACTACGCCCTCGTGAATGATGGGCGAACTGCCGAACTCCCATTGCGCCTGGGGAACCTCGTAATAACCGGAATCCAGCATGCCCAGATCTTTCTTCCAGAGAACTTTGCCATTCATGTCAAGCGTGTACAGTCCCTCTGAACCAAGCATCGCAACCAGGTTGTTGCCGTCTGTCGCGAGTGTGGAATTCGCGTGCGTGGACTTGGTGTGACGTTTGATTTTCGGTACACCCGTATGAATAGTGGTGTCCACGACCACACTGCCCGTCTTCTTGTTCAGACAAATTACCTTCCAGGTATGAGACGTGTTGTCTTCAACAGAAGTGATGTCTCCGTACAAACCGATCTTGACAGTGGAGTCCAGTTTCCCGCTGACTGCCGTAGTAGTGCACACACGGTCACCCCAGATAATCGGACTCGACGTGCCGAGCCCGTCCACCGCAACACGCCACCGGAGCCCCTGTTTCTTCGGAATATTCCATGTAGTCAGTGTCGGAAATCCTTCAGCAACTCCACTGGCATGAATGCCGCGGAACGACGGCCAGTCTGAGCCCGGCTTCGGTTCGGCGGATCGAACCGTTAACGTCACACTGAATACGCTGAGGAAAAGCAGGATTGGCAGCCGCGTGGGGTGAGTCATGGCTCCCTCCGGATAACCGAGTCTATCCAAGAAGCGGGACCGATGCGAGGTTTGTCGATGGCTGCTAATTACTTTGGCAGCGGAACTTGAAAAAGCCGGAAGGGTCCCTTGTCGGCATCGGGGTTGTTCGCGTCGCGTTGTCGAAGCTTTCCTTCGATCGTCCAGCCCACGCCTTTGGTCACAGTAACGCCCGGCGTGCCTCCTTCCATTCCGCCTTCCTTGAGCGTGGTGATCTCGACGCCGTCGCCGTTGGGAACAGCCATGGCCGTGCGGCCGCTGCCTTCTGCAACGATGAGTCGCTTGCCATCAATGGGCCGCATCCCATCAGGGCCCATGAGTGGACGTGAAAGTTTAAGATCGGTGATCCTGGTCACCTTACCGTCCTTTGCAAGATCGAGACGAAGGAGCTTGCTGGTCGTGACGCTGTTGACGTACAGCTTATTGGGATCGTTCAGGAACGCCAGCCCATCGGCTCCTGCAAGCAAGGGATCCGACGCGACCTGTACGGCCTCCGTCTTCCCTTTGGCAAACATGAAAACTTTGGCCCCGTTGGTATCCGTGACATAGATGGAGCCGTCATTGCGGACCGCGAGGTCGTTGCAGAAGGGATTCGCGGTCGGAATCGTCAATACTTCTTTGGGCGCTCCGGTCTTGAGGTCGAAAGTTTTCACGCCGGCTTTGCACACGAGTAATCGCTGTGACTTTTCATCGGCAAGCACACCAAGCAACGGCCCGGTTGAACTGACGTCAATCCACTTGGCCGCAGTGGTTTCCCCGGCCCGGATGCGCCAGATGCTGTTAGTGCCGTAGCTTCCAATTATGATGGATCCATCGGAAGTCGAGGTGATGCTCTCGGGAAAGAGATTCCTGCTGGGAATCGAGATGACGACCGGGTCGGCGCCATAGAGAACACCGGCGACGAGAAGCAGACTCGCGACAAACCCGGTGAATGTGTGTTCAAGACGGACTTTTGTATTTTGCATGGCTCCCAATTTGCTGAACTCTATCCTCTAGTGTTGACACGGACAGGCCCGGCTCCTTTGGTTGCGGTGTCCCAGTGCTCCACGATCTTGCCGTTGACAATGCGGAACATGTCGAACCACGTCGTGGTGTATGTCGCGTCAGGAATAGCTGGATCCTGATACTCCCTGGAGAACGACAACGTGACGTAATCACCGTCAGCCTGGATCGCCACGAGCCCGTCCAGCGTGTCCGGGATTGGTTGTTCGCCACCCAGAGCGGAGAAATACGCTTTGAATCCCGCCATGCCGGTGTCTGCGTTCGGATTGTGCTGAATGTAGTCCTCGGTCATGAATTGGTCCGCCTGAGTCAGCCGACGACCGCGGAGCACGATGCGAAAGAAATCGTAAGCGAGCTTCTTGTTTGCCGCGAGCTTGGGATCGCTGGCTTTCAGAAGATCCTTCTGATCTCCAGCGTATCCCGTGACCCGAACCGCTGTCATGACGCGAGGCGGCGTTGCGGTTGCCGCTACCGGCGCCGGCGTCTTTTGCTCCGCCGGAGGTTTGGTTGAAGTTTCCGTTGCGTTCTGACACGCACTCAACAATAGGATTGTCGCTGCGACGACGAATAAGAAACGGCTCATGATGTGTCTCCCTTTGCGCGGCATTATATAACCACAAAAACAGCTACAGCCCGTTTCGACCCTTCGCCGAAACGGGCTGCATTGTCTGAACTCGAAAAGTCGGGGCGAGAGGATTTGAACCTCCGGCCTCCTGGTCCCGAACCAGGTGCGAGGGGGCTGCTGAAACGTGAGGAAACACGCGGATTTATCAGACGTAAGAAATCTCCCGGCGCGCGCCGGAAGGGCGAGCGTGCAAGGCGGACCGAGTCTGTGCGCTCAGCCCTTGAGGCCAGGAGACTTGAAATAGCGACCGCAAAATTCGAGGAACGTTGACCAATTCGGCGCATCGGTGTGTCCCTGGTCGTGCTGACGGAAGGCGATGTCGCCGTCGATCAGCGGCGTGAGCGGCGGCGGCATGTTAGCCTTCTGCGCGATCGGATCGGGCACGTTGTCGAAGCTCAAGCCGAGTTTCTTGTTACTGAGAGGTTTCTTGCCGAGCAGTTTCCAGACGGGGCTCGCGCCGGCCGTCGCCATGAACGTGCCGGGCGTGTCCTGCCACGACTCGCCGCTCCAACGAGAGCCCGGGTGACCATCCCCGTTGAACTCGACGTATTCGCCCCCGCTCACGAAGATCGGACGCGGCGCAACGAGCGCAATGAACTGGTGGGCGTCGGCAGGAAGATCGTCCACGGTAAGCGGGCCGGCGTACTTGATGAAGTTGGGAGTCATCCAGTGATACTCACTGGGAGCCGCGAGGCTCTCGACTTGCTCGCCGACGAGATGGCGCCAGAGCTTGGCGCCCCCCTCGCCCGACGAACTGACGAACCCGGTGAACACGCGCGGCTCGTAGACAAGAGTGACCAGCGTGGCTTTGCCGTACCGTGAATGCCCTTCGAACGCGACCTGCTTCGCATCAATGAGCGAGTCCTTCTCGAAGAAATCTATCAGCTTGCCCGCACCCCAAGCCCAGGCGCGGAGCGCGCCCCAGTCGTCGACCTTGCGAGTCTCACCTTTGTTGATGAGACCGATGATGCCCTGCCGCAGCTGGTTGTTGGCGCCGCTGTCGGCCTGGATGCTGCCCGGATTGAGATTGCCGTAGCCCCAGCCGAGCGAGATGGCCGCCTGCTGCCAAGTCGTAGCGCCATTCGGGAACGGCGGGTTATTTCCGGGCGCCGGCGCCGGACCGCCGCCACGCGCGCCGCCGGTTCCGGGTGCGGGGCCCGTGCCCCTAGCGGCATTGACGGCATTGCCTGCTGGTGCAGCTCCGGCCCCCGCGCGGCCTAGTCCCCCACCGCCACCCCACTGGATGATTACGGGCACTTTGCCGGCTGCGTTCGCGGGCGTCGTGACCGACGCGGCGATATCGACTTTGATCGCCGGGTAATACGTGGGATCGACGTGGCCGACGAGCGTCCGAGTAATGGTGGGAATGTTGCCGCTCATACCCTGCGTCGTGGCCGTGACCTCCCACGTGACCTTGATGTTTTTCGCCGCCTCGGGCAGGCGGCCGTAGAACTCGCGATCGAAAATCTCGAACAGTTCCTTGCGGTGCTGTTCCCACAACGCCTGCGTCGTGATCTTGCGTCCGTCGTTCATGGCGAGCAGCGGCGGCACGGGCGACTTGGCGGTCGCCTTGCTCTCGTCGTAGTTCGCATAGTTGGCCGGCGCACTGCCATCGGCGTTCAGCCTGCCGGCCGGACCCGGACGAAGCGGCATCGTGATATGAAGCTTGGCCATCATTTCTTGATGATCGACGGTGGCGTCGCCGACCTGGGCCAGGAGGGCAGCGGTGGACAGGACGAACAGGAGGGTGAACGTGGGCAGGGTCCCAGTTTTCATATGGTCACCATGATACGGAGCCGGTTTTTTTTAAGTCGTACGGCTCATTCGATTCTCGATTATCTGAGCAGGAGATCCAGCGGATCTCCCAATGCCGTAGCTTGCTGAGCATGAATTATAACGCCCCCCCCAGATTTCGGAAATTTCATCTACTAAGACGAGTACAGCCCGTTTCGGCTTGATTCCGAAACGGGCTGTACTGTCTGAACTCGAAAAGTCGGGGCGAGAGGATTTGAACCTCCGGCCTCCTGGTCCCGAACCAGGCGCTCTAGCCAGGCTGAGCCACGCCCCGATGGAAACCCAAACAGTCTAGCACGCTACTTCTTGCCATAGGTCTTGAACATGTAATCGACAAGAGGCGTCATCTGCGCTTCAGTAACGACGGCGCCATAGGCCACCATGCTCCGAACGAGACTTTCGTAGGGTGCCTTGCTGGTGTAATTGTGGTTGGCAAGACCATCGAGTCCATGACAAACCGTGCAGGCGCTTTCCAGAATTGCTTTGCCTGGATCCGCCGTTGAAGCCGCCGCAGTGGTGGTCGCGGCAGCATTCTTTCCGTAAGTCTTCAGCAGATAATCCGCGAGCACCGGAACCTGCGCATCTGTAACGCTGGCTCCGTACGCGATCATGTTGCCTATGAGACTTTCATAGGGCGCTCGAGATTCGTACGCGTGATTGCGAAGGCCTTCAAGTCCATGACACGTCGTGCAGGCCGCATCCAGAATTGCCTTTCCAGGATCTGTTGCAGGCGTGGACTGAGGAGCAGCACCCGCAGCCGGCTTTTTTCCATAGGTAGTGAAGAGATAGTCCACGAGGACGGGCAATTCCTGCGGTGTCACCGGCGCGCCGGCATCGATCATTGTAGTGACGATATCGCGGTAGCCATCCGCCGTTTCGAAATGATGATTGGCGATGGCATCTGCTCCGTGACAACCGGAACACGCGCGTTGAAGGATGGCCGCGCCTGCCGCATTTCCACCCGTCGCTCCGCCCTGTCCGAGCGCGACAGCCACCGACAAAAACGTCATGGCAAGCCACAACGTTGTCTTACCGGACACTAGTTTCATTATGAAACCCCCAGACATATAAAAGTCGGGACGAGAGGATTTGAACCTCCGACCACACGCACCCCAAGCGTGTGCGCTACCAGGCTGCGCTACGTCCCGAAAGCAAAGCAGACCAAAGACTTTAGGTTTTCCGTCGAAGCAAAGTCAAGATGTCGCGGAGATCATCGCGAATCTGCGCCAGAACTCTGTCGCGTTCCGGCCCCTCGACGGGCTGCCCTTTCGCGAGTTGTCGTCTCGCACCCGCGATAGTAAAACCACGGTCATAAAGAAGACTGCGTATCTTCAAGACCATCTCGACATCTCTTTTACGATAGACCCGATGTCCTGTCTTGCCCTTTTGAGGCGCGAGCGACGGGAACTCGGTTTCCCAGTAGCGGAGCACGAAAGGCTCCACCCCTGCGAGTTCGCAAACTTCTCCTATCTTGAAGAAGAGCTTATTTGGGATCTGAGATCTAATCGCGCGCGTCATGCTCGCTTGGCGCCCCCGCGCCGCAGTCGTTGCCTGATTATAATCGGCGTTCCGGTGAATGGGAACTTCTGACGAATGCGGTTTTCCACGAATCGTTCGAAGGAAAAATGAAGCTTCGAGAGCTTGTTTGAAAACATCACGAACGTTGGAGGATTCGTCTTTACTTGCGCGATGTAACGAATCTTCACATCCGCCGGCAGGCCGCCACGTCCATATGTACCTTCACGAAACAGCTCATTCAATTCGCTCGTCGGGACGCGCTGAAATCTCGCCGCGTAGACTTCCTTGATCACTGCGTAGAGTTTCTGGACACGCTGGCCTGACTTGGCCGAAATGAAAACGATTGGGGCAAAAGACAAGAACTTCAGTTTTTCGCGGATGTCCTCTTCGAAGTCGGCGGTGATAGTGTGACTTTTCTGCACGGCGTCCCACTTATTAACAACAATAATGACAGACCGATTCGCCTCATGTGCATACCCGCCGATGTGCGCGTCTACGGCCGTGACGCCTTGAGGACCATCTATAAGAAGAAGAGCGACATCGCTTTCTTCCAGGTGACGTCTCGCCATGACGACGCTGAGTTTTTCGGCTTTCAGTTCGGTTTTGCCCTTGCGCCGGATGCCGGCCGTGTCGATGAATCTAAAGGTCGTTCCCTCCTGTTCGACCACACTATCCACGGCGTCGCGGGTGGTTCCCGCGACAGGAGACACCATGGACCGGTCTTCTCCGACAAGCCGATTCAGAAGTGTGGATTTTCCGACGTTCGGGCGTCCTATAATGGCAACACGAATTTCATCCTTGTGCTCTTCTATGTCCTCTTCGATGGGGAGGGTCGCCGCGACATGATCCAGCAACTCGGTGATTCCACGGCCATGCTCGGCCGAAACGGGAAACACATTCTCATATCCAAGACGGAAAAATTCCGCGGTGTCCGCATTCTGCTTGCCCGAATCAATCTTGTTGACTACCAGCAACACCGGCTTCCCCGTCTTCCGCAGAAGACGCGCAAGTTCCTGATCCGGAGCGGCCAAAGCTGTTCTCCCATCAACAATAAGGAGGACCAGCGACGCATGATCTATCGCCACCTGGGCCTGCTCAACGATCTTTCGAGGGATCTCTGTTTCGTCCCCGGGAATCATGCCGCCCGTATCGACGACGTCGAAAGACCGTCCATTCCAGCGGGTTACGCCGTAGATACGATCGCGAGTGATTCCGGGCTCATCGGTAACGATAGAGCGGCGTCTGCCGATAAGGCGATTAAAGAGGGTCGATTTGCCGACGTTGGGCCGACCTACAATGGCGATAAGGCGATGTGCTAAAGGGGGCATCCGGTTGAATTTCGCTCTCCTTTTGGAAGATAGCACATCCAATTTAGGCAAGGGTTTCAGTAAGAAGTCGTTGTTGGCAGGGAGATTGCTAGTCGCATAGTGTCGCGACGCAAGCTCGCAACGTATGAGACCCTTAGGGGGACCTGAGTTGTCTCCGGGTGGTTCATAATGAGCCACACATAACTGGCAACTTGAAAACTGAAGGCCGGAAGCTAGACCGAAGCCAATTACGGCGGCGGATCCAGTTCTCCGGCCTTCTCGTTTTTGAAGGGAAAATATGAGTGAACAGACCGAGGCCACGAACATTCTCAGCACACTGGCGCAGTTCAATAACCCGCGCGATTACCAGGAGCTCCATTGGGAAGGTTCTTTCGAAGACTACCTTAAGCTCGTTCGCGAAACACCGCGAGTCACGCGCAACGCGTTCCAGCGGATTTACGACATGATCCTCTCATACGGCACGGAAGCGTACACCGAGCACAAGAAGAAGATCGTTCGGTACAAGTTCTTCCGCGACGAGCAACACGGCGGCCGCGACGCTGTTTATGGCATCGACCAGAGCCTCAATCACCTGGTCGATACGTTCAAGGCTGCGGCGCGCAACTATGGTCCCGAGCGCCGCGTGATCCTGTTGCATGGCCCGGTCGGAAGCGCCAAGAGCACCATTGTTCGGCTCCTCAAGAAAGGCCTCGAGGAATATTCACACACAGCGGATGGCGCGATGTACACGTTCGGCTGGACGAACGTGACTCGCGAGATTGAAAAGGAAATGTACCAGGTGACAAACGATGAACTCGTTTGCCCCATGCGCGAAGATCCGCTGCACCTGATTCCTATCGAGCAACGGACCGAATTTCTCGAAAAGCTGATGCAGGCCGGCCCACATTCGAATTATTCGATTCAACTTGAAGGTGACCTCTGCCCATCATGCCGGCAGATGTACCGCGATCTGACCCGCCGATACAAAGGCGACTGGATGAAGGTCATGGAACATATCCGCGTCCATCGATTCCTGCTTTCAGAAAAGGACCGGATTGGGATTGGCACCTTCCAGCCCAAAGACGAGAAAAATCAGGATTCCACCGAGCTCACAGGCGACATCAATTACCGCAAAATCGCCATCTACGGCTCGGACTCCGATGCGCGCGCTTTTAACTTTGACGGCGAGTTTAATGTCGCCAACCGCGGAATCATTGAATTTATTGAAGTCCTCAAACTCGAAGTTGCGTTTCTTTACGACCTTCTCGGCGCGAGCCAGGAACACAAGATCAAGCCCAAGAAGTTCCCGCAGACCGATATCGACGAGGTCATCATTGGACATACAAACGAGCCGGAATACCGCAAGCTCCAGAACAACGAGTTTATGGAAGCTCTGCGAGACCGGACCGTGAAGATCGACATTCCATACATCACCAAGCTCGCAGACGAGATTCTGATTTACGAAAAGGACTACAACGCACAAAAAATCCGCGGTAAACACATTGCGCCTCACACGATCGAAATGGCGGGAATGTGGGCCGTGCTCACCCGGCTGGAGCCGCCGAAGAAGGCGCACCTCACCATTCTGCAAAAACTGAAGCTCTACGATGGAAAAACACTGCCGGGCTATACGGAAGATTCCGTCAAAGAATTGCAGCGCGACGCCGTCCGTGAAGGCATGGACGGAGTCTCTCCGCGCTATATCCAGGACAAGATTTCGAATGCGCTTGTGAACGATCAGTTTGCCGGGTGCGTGAACCCATTCATGGTTCTCAACGAGCTCGAGAATGGCCTGAAACACCATTCGCTCATCAAATCCGAAGACCAGCGCAAGGGTTTCAGGGAGCTGCTCGGCGTCGTGAAACACGAGTACGAAGACATCGTAAAGAACGAAGTGCAACGCGCGATCTCCGCAGATGAAGATGCGATCGCGCGTCTCTGCAGCAATTACATCGATAACGTCAAGGCGTACACGCAGAAGGAACGCGTCAAGAACAAGTACACAGGGCAGGACGAAGAACCCGATGAACGCCTGATGCGATCCATTGAAGAAAAGATCGACATCCCGGACAGCCGGAAGGATGACTTCCGCCGGGAAATCATGAACTACATCGGCGCACTCGCCCTCGAGGGTCGGAAGTTCAATTACGCAACGAACGAACGGCTGTTCAAGGCGCTGGAGCTGAAGCTGTTCGAGGATCGTAAGGATTCCATCAAGCTGACAAGCCTTGTCTCCAACGTCGTCGACAAGGAAACCCAGGAGAAGATCGATATCGTCAAGGGGCGACTGATCAAGAACTACGGGTATTGCGATGTGTGCGCCACGGATGTCCTGAGCTACGTGGCAAGCATTTTCGCGCGAGGCGACGCGAAGGAGTAAACGGGATGGGTGAGCACGGAAAATCCCTCACCCGGCCGAGCAAGAATAGGTGAATTCTTATGGTTCTTAATATCGAACAGGATCATCTTCGGTTCAGGGAGATCGTCAGGGGACGCATCAAGCAGGACCTGAAGAAGTACATCTCCAACAGCGAAATGATTGGCAAGAAGGGGAAAGACTTCGTCAGCATCCCAATTCCGCAGATCGAGTTGCCGACTTTCCGTTTCGGCGAACGCCAGGAGGGCATCGGGCAGGGCGAAGGCGATCTCAGCGGGCCGGGTTCGGCAGGAAACAATCCCGGTGCGCACATTCTCGAAGTCGATCTGACGATGGAAGAACTCGCTCAGATTCTCGGCGAGGAACTCGAACTGCCACGCATCCAGCCCAAGGGAACGGACCGGGTCGCCACCGAGCGCGATAAGTACTCGCAAGTGTCACGGACCGGTCCGGAGTCCCTGCGTCATTTCAAGCGAACCTACCACCAGGCCCTGCGCAGGCAGATTGCTTCCGGCACCTACAATGCGAACGATCCGACCATTGTGCCCGTTCACGATGACAAGCGGTTTCTGTCCTGGAAAACCAAGCCCAGGCCGGAAAGCAGTGCACTCATTCTCTACATGATGGACGTCTCCGGCTCGATGGGCGACGAGCAGAAGGAGATCGTTCGAACAACATCCTTCTGGATCGACACCTGGATTCGCGCAAACTACAAGGGCGTCCAAACCCGCTACATCATCCATGACGCCGTCGCAAAGGAAGTGGATCGCGAGACATTCTTCCATACCCGCGAAAGCGGCGGGACGGTGATCTCGTCGGCCTACGAACTCTGCGGCCGCATCATCGAGGAGGAGTATCCGGAAGATCAGTGGAATGTCTATGTCTTCCACTTCTCGGACGGCGACAACTGGTCGGGCGGCGACACGGACCGCTGCGTGGATCTTCTGAAGAACACCATTCTGCCCCGCGTGAATCTTTTTGGTTACGGGCAGGTGGACAGCACGTACGGCAGCGGCCAGTTTGTTCGTGAACTCGAAAGCACCGTGGCCGAAGAAGACAAGCTGATCACGTCGTGCATTGAGACGAAAGACGACATTTTCCAAACGATCAAAGACTTCCTCGGGAAAGGCAGGTAACCATGCAAATCCATGCCTCCCCCGTAACCTCTCGCGTGCTGTCTCCAGAACTTGAAAGCGCGCGCGTTCAGATCCAGGAATGGGCGCGCCAGTACGGCCTCGACTTCTACGAGACCATCTTCGAGATGCTCGACTATGAAGAAATGAACATGGTCGCGGCATATGGCGGCTTTCCCAACCGCTATCCCCACTGGAAGTTCGGGATGGAGTACGAGCGGCTGACCAAGAGCTACGCGTATGGCCTGCACAAGATCTACGAGATGGTGATCAACAACGATCCCTGTTACGCCTATCTGCTCGAGTGCAATCACTTCGTTGATCAAAAACTTGTGATGGCTCACGTTTTCGGTCACTGCGATTTCTTCAAGAACAACATCTGGTTCTCGAAGACCAATCGAAAAATGATGGACACGATGGCAAACCACGCCACGAAGATCCGCAAGACTATCGACAAGTACGGCCTGGAAGCGGTGGAAGGATTTCTGGATCGATGCCTCTCACTGGAGGACCTGATCGACCGTCACTCCCCGTTCATCCAGCGTCGAAGCAAGCCTGCCCCGAACGAACCGGAGCACAGAGGCGTCCCCAAGATTTCATCGAGTGAGTACATGGATGAATACATCAACCCTCCGGATGTTCTCGCGCGAGAAAAACTCAAGCAGGAACAGGAGCGCCGACGCCGCAAGCACTTTCCGGAGGAGCCGCAACGCGACATCATGCTGTTCCTCATCGAAAATGCCCCGCTCGAAGACTGGCAGCGCGACATCCTCTCGATGATTCGCGATGAAGCCTATTATTTCGCGCCGCAGGCGCAGACGAAGATCATGAACGAAGGGTGGGCTACGTACTGGCACGCCAAGATCATGACTGAGCGGGCGCTCACCGACGCGGAAGTTATCGATTTCGCAGATCATCATTCCGGGACAGTCGCCATGCATCCGGGCCAGATCAATCCCTACAAACTTGGTTTCGAGTTATGGAAAGACATTGAAGACCGCTGGAACAAGGGCAAGTTCGGCAAGGATTATGACGACTGCGAGGACTGGCTGACCAAGCGTAATTGGGACCGCCACGCAGGACTTGGACGCGAAAAGATCTTCGAAACTCGACGTATCCACAACGACATTACGTTCATCGATGCGTTCTTTACTGAAGAGTTCTGCCACGAGCACAAGTTCTTCATCTATTCCTACAACGCCGAGCGAGGCGGCTACGAAGTCGCGGACCGAAACTGGCGGAGCGTGAAACAAAAACTCCTCGCCGGACTAACCAACTTTGGACAGCCGGCGATCAACGTCGTTGACGGCAACTTCGAGAACCGCGGAGAACTCCTGCTGGAACACAAGCACGAAGGCGCGGACCTTCGACTGGACTACGCTCGCGACACGCTCGAGAACATCTTTAAGTTGTGGACGCGCCCGGTTCACATCAAGACCGTGATCGAAGGTAAAGACAAAATGTTGGGCTATGACGGAGAAAGCCACTTGGAAAGGACGGCCACCGATGCGTAACGATGTAAACGTGAAAGTTAATCTTGAAGCGGAAGACACTCTAGCCGTCAGGCTGAAGAACATGGAAGTGAAGGCCGATTGGACCGAAGGGTCTGTGCGCGAAACACTGCAACGCCAGACGCGCACGATCCTGGAGAAGGCCACTCTCATTGAGGGGGGCCTTGCGCTGATCGAGGTGGACGGCGTTTCAAATGCAGTGCTCTTGAGGTCTCCGAAGCCGAATGAGGGAAAGTTCGTCCAGGTGATTCTTCGCAACGGTAACTCGATTGAGCTGGAGGCACACGGCGGGCCGATACATCTGGCGCGAGAGAATTACGAAAAACTGGTGGGAGTGCTGACGGGATTGTTCGAATCCTGAAGCACGCTTTAGTTAACAAATAACAATTAACAGTTAATCAACAACAAAGCTCCCTTATCTCCGGAAGTACAGAGGGGAGCTTTGTTATTGATTAACTGTTAATTGTTATTTGTTAACTAAAGCGTGCGGCCACCGCCCGCAATCGAAGGCAGTATTGAAATCGTGTCTCCGGGTTTCACCTCGGTGTCGAGGTTCTTCTTGTCGCGAACGTTATCCTCGTTCACATACACGTTGATGAATCGCTTCACTCCGTTCTCGTCAAAAACACGCTCGGCAAAGCCGGCGTATTGAGCATCGAGTTTCCGCAACACGTCCCCAACGGTGGCCCCCTCTACCTTCAACTCGCCGAGCCCTCCGGTCACAGGTCGCAGCGGGCTGGGAATCCTCACGGTCACGCTCATTTCATGTCTCCTTCATCAACGACAACAGCTTCCTCGTAAAATCGTTTTTCAATCTCATTCAACAACCAGCTCTGTGTACTTGCGACGGTTCCCTTCTGAACCGACACGATGACATAAGAATAATTCGGCCAAGCCGCATCCGTATCCGTCTGCGATGCGCGAGAGGGATGATCCGGGTGGGAATGATAAATCCCGACGATACCCCACGGGCTGCTGTCAAACTCGCGCTCGGTGTTCAGCCAACACTTGGGATCCATTTCATAGCGGTCATGCGCGCGTTCAGTGTTCAGGTTCCTGCATTTTCGAAATGTGTGGACGACACGCTCGTTCTCGTTGACAACTCGTCCCACAAGGAGCCCGCAGCACTCATGGGGATAAGAAGCCTCCATATGGTCGTAAACCTCACGCAGTATGGAAGACGGTATCTTGATCAACTGCCCCTCCGTTAAATCCAATCATCGCGGCAGCAAACTCTTCAAAATCTGGCGGCGATACTCCCGGAGCCACAAACGTTACCCACAGGAGCCGCGTCGTGGCGTCGGTTACTCGTGTCCGGATCGAATCCGAGACTGCACTGCCAAAGGGTCCCTCGGAATCCGCCAAAAGCGGAAAGCCCGAAAGGTTGAGGACATCACGACCGACGCCCTGATAGGTTTCACCATCGCGCCCCGCCCTGAACTCGAGCGGCGGCTTCAGGCAATCCGCATCAAACACTCCCATCGGCAGCAATGTCTTCAGTGAAAAGTAGTTCACGACATCCACAACAGAATTAATGAAATACAGCCCTTTTCCCTTGAGCACTCGGCGCAACAATGCCTCAGAGGAGGGACGATACCGCGTCGGATCCACGCCAGTCCGGTGAAAAATCGACCGCACTGCTTTCACTGTGGGAATCTCGCTGATTGTGGCGGACTTGTACTGTCCCGCGACGGTCGATGCCAACTCTTCGAGCGTCTTCCTGAACTCGAATGGAGTTTGCCCAACCCGTACGCCTCGAAACTCGAGCATCCTTATGGAAACCAATAACGAAATTCCCTTCCCCAATACGCCGGCGGAACCTGCGTTCCTAACCAGAGTTGGAAAAGTATACACTTAGCGGGCCATGAACGAGTTTTTCGGTCCCGGCGGAATCCTTCAGCAGAAGCTCGGGGACTACGAGTTCCGCCCCTCTCAAATCCGTATGGCTGAAGCGGTTTACCAGGCGCTGGACGGCCAGAGCCACGTAATCATCGAGGCAGGGACGGGCACGGGGAAAACCCTGGCGTATCTATTGCCGGCACTTCTGCACGGTCAGCGGATCCTTGTCTCGACGGGAACTAAAACCCTTCAGGATCAAATCTTTTACAAGGATATTCCTCTTCTCGAGAAGATCCTGGATCGGCCGATCCGGTCGGCTTACCTCAAGGGCCGCAACAACTATCTTTGCCGCTTGAAACTGGAAAGCGCGCATGCCGAAGGTCTCTTTTCGATGAAGGAGCTTCGGGTCTTCAAGAAGATTCTCGACTGGTCGCAGATCACAGAAACGGGCGACTATGCCGAACTTGGCACGGATGTCGACGGCGACCTCTGGTCGCGCCTCGATGCGCGCCGGGACCGATGCACCGGCACAAAGTGCCAGGATTACGACCGCTGCTTCCTGACGCTGATGCGGCAGAAGGCAATGGAAGCCGATATCGTTATCGTCAACCACCATCTCTTCTTCGCTGACTTGTCGATACGAAAGTCTGACGTCGGCGGAATCCTTCCCGACTACACGGCTGTTATTTTCGATGAAGCTCACGAATTGGAAGAAGTTGCGACCGAATACTTCGGTTTTCACGTCAGCAATTTCCGAATCTCCGAACTTGTCGGGGACTCCAAACGCCTGGCGGAGCGCTCCGAAGCGGAGATGGATGACCTTTCCGGCGTTCAACGCGCGTCGGACCGCTTCTTTGGCGGCCTGGCGCTGATGGGGGAAGGCCGACATCCGGTCCACAACTTCCGCGAGCTCGAAGGAATGGATGCCTTGATCGGCGCACTCCACGATGCCCGGAGTTCTCTGAAGAAGCAGAAAGATTTTTCTGGTGAGTGGGAGGCTTTGGAGCGTCGCGCCGGAGAACTCGCCAGTGAACTTGAGGTATTTCGAAACGGCGCGCTGGAGAACTATGTTTCCTGGATCGAGCGGCGCGGGCGCGGACTTTTTCTCGAAGCGTGTCCCGTCGATGTGTCCGGGTTGCTTCGTGAAAAGCTTTTCGAACGTCTTCCCGCATGCGTGCTGACTTCTGCAACGTTGACGGTGGCAGAGTCCTTCGGCTACTTCCGTCAACGCATCGGCATGGAAGTTGGTGAAGAGATGACGCTATCGACGGAATTTGATGTTCGAAGCCAGGCTCTCCTCTACGTGCCACGCCGCATGCCGGACTATCGGCATCCTTCCTATCTGAACCGCGCGGTCGAGGAGATTAAGAACGTTCTGGAAGTCTCGCGGGGGCGAGCTTTCGTTCTTTTCACAAGTTATCAGCAGATGATGGCGGCTTATGAAGTGGTTTCCCGTGACCTGCAATGGCCTTGCCTCGTCCAAACTCGCAGCGCTGGAAAGAGCCGACTGCTGGAAGAGTTCAAAGTCACACCCCACGCGGTGCTTTTCGCGACGTCGAGCTTCTGGCAAGGAGTGGACGTCAAAGGCGAGGCACTCAGCGCCGTGATCATCGACAAGCTGCCATTTCAGGTGCCTTCGGATCCTCTGGTCAGCGCGCGGATGGCGCGCGTCGAGCGCGAGGGGGGAAGCGCATTTTCGGACTATCAGTTGCCCCATGCGATCCTGCGTCTGAAGCAGGGCCTGGGACGGCTCATCCGGTCGAAATCCGACCGAGGCGTTCTCGCGATCCTGGACAATCGCCTGAGCACCAAAGGATACGGAAAGCTGTTCATGGCAAGCCTGCCGGACTACAAGGTCACGGACAATGTGGAGGATTTGATAGAGTTCATGAAGGAAGAGCAACCGTTTTAGAGAGCTGAAGAAGGGGGCTTTGTGATTGATTAACTATGAATTGATATTTGTTAAGTTCAAAGACGCACTCCCGTTAACAAACATCAATTCACAGTCAATCAATCACAAAGTCTTTTGAAATGCGCATCACCGAAATCTTCTTTTCAATCCAGGGAGAATCCACACACGCGGGAAAACCCTGTATCTTCGTCCGCCTGACGGGCTGCTCGTTGCGGTGCGGCTACTGCGATACGAAATATTCCTACAGCGGCGGTGAAGAATTGGCTCTGCCACAATTGATGGATAAAATCGCTGGGTATCCCGCGCGCCTGGTTGAGGTCACGGGTGGCGAACCACTCGAACAGGAAGAGGTCTATCCTCTGATGGAAACGCTTCTTGGCCAGGGCTATACCGTGATGCTCGAGACCGGTGGGCACGTTAACATTGAGCGTGTCCCGAAACGTGTCATCAAGATCATCGACGTCAAGACGCCGGGAAGCCGTGAGGGCGATACGTTCCATCCAGGAAACCTCGACCTGGCGGAGCCACACGATGAGTATAAGTTCGTCATAACGTCCCGGGCAGACTATGAATGGAGCCGCGACTTCCTCGTTCACAGGCTCCGGAATCGCGCGAATCCCGTGCTTTTTTCTCCATCACATGACGAACTTCCCGCCAGGGAACTGGCGGCGTGGATCCTTGAAGACAACCTTCCTGTTCGCCTGCAGCTCCAGACCCATAAATACATCTGGGGCGCGAATGTACGCGGTGTCTAAACCCTTTTGACTTGCGGGGTTTCAGACCATAAAATCTAAATTCGATGCCCGAAAGGCCGGTGGCCGTCGTCTTAATTAGCGGTGGCATGGATAGTTGTGTAACGGCGGCAATCGCCGCGCGTAACTATGAAGTAGCTGCCCTTCATGCAAGCTATGGTCAGAGGACTGCGCAGCGCGAACTGAAGTGTTTTAACGCGCTCGCGGATCATTTTGGGGTGGCCAGACGGTTGGTGGCACAACTGGGTTATTTTTCGGAAATCGGCGGGTCGAGTTTGACGGACCTCAGCGTCGACGTCCATGACGCGGATCTGACAAACAAGACCATTCCGAATACTTACGTCCCATTTCGAAATGCCCATTTTCTGGCGATCGCCACGTCGTGGGCTGAGGTGCTGGGCGCGTCGAAGATTTTTATCGGAGCGGTTTGTGAGGACAGTTCGGGTTATCCGGACTGCAGGCCAGAGTATTACGCGGCGATGAACACCCTTATCAAGGCGGGAACACGGCCGGAAACGACAATCACTGTCGAGACGCCGCTGATCTCGCTGCTGAAGCCAGACATCGTCAGGAAGGGCCGCGAATTGGGCGCCCCCTTTCAGTTGACATGGTCATGCTACCGGGATATGGAAGTAGCTTGTGGCCTTTGTGACAGCTGTGCTCTGCGACTCAGAGCGTTTCAGGAGGCGGGTATCGAAGATCCCGTCCCCTACCGTACGAGACCGGAATATGCCAGAAACTAGAACTGAAAAGTGTTTAGGAGGGTTGCGATGAAACGTCTTTCAAGAATTCTGCCTTTCGCCCTGGGAGCGGTGCTTTTTGCTGTACCACTCTTCGGCCAGCAGAACGGCACGATTGCCGGAAAGGTTGTCGATAGAGACGGTAAAACACCATTGGCTGGAGCCCAGATCATGATCGACCAATTGGTGACCAATAACGGCCGAGTCCAGGTTCGAGAACAGTTGTCGACGAAAACAGGAAAAGACGGACGCTATTCGATGACAGGCCTCTATATCGGCCGCGTGAGAGTCAGCGTGGTCGTCAATAACCAGCGTGTGATGACGAAGGGCGACGCGATCGGAGATGAACTCTACCTCGCGACCGGTGTGGATACTGTCGCCAACTTCGACTTAAGCAAAGCGCCGGCTGCGCCTCCGACCGCAGCCGCTGGTGATGCACCCGCGGGTCCATCACCAGCGAATGAAAAGGAACGCGAAGAGCTCCGGAAAAAGCTCGAAGAGCAGGCTGCCAAGTCCGGCCTGATGTACAAGTCGTTTGATGAAGGAAAGGCCGCCTACGCTGCGAAGAACTACGACGACGCAATCTTGAAATTCAAAGACGCGATCGAGAAGATCCCCGTTCCTCCGCCGGCCAAAACCGCCGATGTCATCTGGGCGAACCTTGCTATGGCTTACGATGCAAAGAGGGACTACACGGAATCCGAGACCGCTTACAAGAAGGCGATTGAATACAACGGGGCGGAATCCGCCTACTACGTCAACCTCTCGCTGGCCCAGATTGCCAATGGCAAGATGGAAGAGAGCCAAACCTCCATTCAAAAAGCTGCAGAGCTCAATCCCTCGAATGCAGGCATGGCTTACTACAACATGGGAGCAACACTGATCAATCGGCAAAAGCCGAAGGAGGCCAGTACCTTCTTACAGAAGGCTATCGAGAAGGATCCCTTGTATGCTAAAGCTTATTACCAACTGGGGATTGTCCAGCTCGGCTTAGACCAGACACCTGAGGCTCTCGCGAACTTTGCAAAGTTTGTGGAGCTTGAGCCCGCCGGTCCCGATGCTGACACGGCAAAGGCCCTGATTCAGGAATTGAAGAAAACCGTGCCGACTACGCTTCAAAACCCGGCACCCGCACCAGGAAAGTCTGCGGCACCAAAGCAACAGCCTAAACAAAGGTAACTGTCGTAGTTGGGGAGGCGCTCGAAGCGCCTCCCCGCTTGTCCCAACCCATGCTTTCTTCCCGCAACATCCACTTCGCAATTCTCGGGATCATTCTCGGTGCATCGAGCGGATATGTGTTTGCCTTTTATCGAGCGCAGTCTTCCCAGGCTCCCTCTTCGCTCACGGAGACGCAGGCCAGCGCAGACATGCCCGTCGGTCATCCCGAAGTGAACAACGAGCAAATGCTCGCGGCTATGAAAAAAGCCGTGGAAGCGGATCCGAATCAACCTGAAGTGGTGAAGCGCTATGCAATGGCGCTATTCGATGCGGGGCATTTCGATGAAGCCGGAAAGTGGTTTGGCAAAGCCGTAGAGCTCGAACCAAAGAACGTTGATACGCGCAGCATGTATGGCGCCGTCCTCTGGCGTATGGGCGACAAAGAAGGCGCCGGCGCCCAGCTTGAGGAGACTCTGAAAATCGACCCCAGGAATATTCCCAGCCTCCATGGCCTTACCCTGCTGGCGATCGAGAAGCGTGATGCCGTTCGCGCCGCACAGTTAATTAAGCAAATCGAAGGTATTGAACCTGCCTACGGTCAATTGCCCGACTTGCGTACCCGCCTCCAGGCCCTCCACGGCGGCCAGTAAGCCGTGCGCGGGCTTATCCGTATTCTTTTCGCCGTCTTTATTGTGGTCGCAGTACTCACCGCTCTGCGCGGAATCAGAACCGGAATGAAACGCAAGTAACGATTACTGTTGCTGCTGAATGCGCATCCCGTAGAAGGATCGGTAGACAAAGAACATCGAGATCGCGAGAAACACCACAGCGAGCGCTCCGGCGATCCCGCCACCCTGCTCGCGCAGCGAGACGGCGAGTTCCACAGCAAGCAAGCCGAAGAGTGTGGTGAATTTGATGATGGGATTCAAGGCCACGGAACTGGTGTCTTTGAAAGGATCGCCAACCGTGTCTCCCACAACCGTTGCCGCGTGAAGATCCGTGCCCTTGGCCTTCAGCTCCGTTTCGACAATTTTCTTCGCGTTGTCCCACGCTCCGCCGGCGTTTGCCATGAATATCGCCTGGTAGAGGCCAAACAGTGCGATGGAAATCAGATAACCGATGAAGAAGTACGGATCGATAAAAGCGAAGCCAAGAGAAGAGAAGAATACCGTCAGGAAGATATTGAACATACCCTTCTGCGCATACTGCGTGCAGATTTCGACCACTTTCTTCGAATCGCTGACTGACGCCCTCGTGGTGCCCTCGAGTTTGATGTTCGCCTTGATGAACTCCACCGCGCGATACGCCCCGGTGCTGACAGCCTGTGTAGAGGCGCCGGTAAACCAGTAGATAACAGCTCCGCCGGCAATCAGGCCGAGCAGGAATAGCGGATTCATAGGCGAAATGGCTGCGACCCTTACAGGATCGAGTATTCCGGTGCCGTCGGGATCCGTCAAGCTCACGATGATCGAGAAAATCATGGTGGTTGCGCCCACAACGGCCGTGCCGATGAGCACGGGCTTGGCTGTGGCCTTGAAGGTGTTTCCGGCCCCGTCGTTTTCTTCCAGGTGCTCCTTTGCCCTTTCAAACTGAGGCTCGAAACCGTAGTTCTTTTTTATATCTGCAGCTATGCCGGGAATCTGCTCGATCGTGGACAGCTCGTAAACGGACTGTGCATTGTCCGTCACCGGTCCATAGGAATCGACAGCGATCGTCACCGGCCCCATTCCCAGAAATCCGAAAGCGATCAATCCGAAAGCGAATACAGGGGCAGCGATCATCAGCTTGTCGACACCGAACGTGCTGACGTAATACCCTGCGCTCATCAACCCGAGGATGGCCACACCGAGCCAATAGGCGCTGAAATTACCCGCCACAAGTCCGGAAAGAATATTCAGCGAAGGCCCGCCTTCGCGCGACGAGGTGACGACTTCACGAACATGCCGCGATTCAACCGACGTAAAGACCTTCACCAGTTCGGGAATCAGGGCGCCCGCCAGTGTTCCGCAGGTGATAATGGTAGAGAGCTTCCACCACATCGAGGAATCGCCACCCAGATCCGGGATCAACAAATACGAAACACCGTAAGTGATGACGACGGACACTATGGAAGTCAGCCAAACAAGGATTGTGAGCGGCGACTCATAGTTCATCTTATCGGCGGTCAGGTACTTCCCCTTGGCCATTGCGCCGTTGATGAAATAGCTCAGAGCGGACGCGATCACCATCATGACTCGCATCGCGAAGATCCAAACAAGAAGCTGAACCTGTACAAGCGGATCGCGCACAGCCAGAAGGATGAACGAAATTAGAGCCACGCCGGTGACGCCGTAGGTCTCGAAACCGTCAGCAGATGGTCCGACGGAGTCTCCCGCATTGTCGCCTGTGCAATCCGCAATGACACCGGGGTTGCGCGCATCGTCTTCCTTGATCTTGAAAACAATCTTCATCAAGTCGGCGCCGATGTCGGCGATTTTCGTGAAGATTCCCCCGGCGACACGCAACGCTGCGGCACCGAGAGATTCACCGATCGCAAAGCCGATGAAACAGGGGTATGCAAGATCCCCCGGAACAAACAGCAGCACGCACAACATGAGGAACAATTCGACGCTGATCAACAGCATGCCGATGCTCATTCCCGCCTGCAGCGGAATGTCGTAGCAGGGATACGGCTTGCCCCTCAGGCTGGCAAATGCGGTGCGCGAGTTGGCAAATGTATTCACGCGGATTCCAAACCACGCTACCGAATAGCTACCGGCTATGCCGATCAGACTGAAGGTGAGAATCGTGACGACCTTGATCGCATCCAGGTGCCTCAAGAAACCAAAATAGAAAATGATGGCAGCACCGATGAAGAGTTCCAGAACAAGAAGGAACTTTCCCTGCGTCAGGAGGTAGGTCTTGCACGTTTCGTAGATCAGTTCCGAGATCTCTCTCATGGAAGCGTGCACGGGCATGTTCTGCAACCGCTTGTAGATCACAAGCCCGAAAATCAGGCCGAGGACGGCGATGACAAGGCCCCCTGAGAGCAAAGTTCGTCCTGGAATACTTCCGAAGAACACAGCCTTGTTCAGGTCGGGAAGGACGAGGTCGGTCTCGCTCTTGGCGAAGACCCGCATTTCGAAGGCAGAGACAAAACAGACCACCGCGAAAATTAAGAACAAAGCACGCTTCATTTACGACTTCAGCGCCTTCGGATCTAACCAGTCCCGAAGTGCATCTCCAAGAAAGTTGAAAGATAGAACCGTTAGTATGAGTGCCAAGGACGGAAACAACACCATATGTGGCGCATCGAACAGGTGGCTGCGACCGTCATTCAGCATTGCGCCCCAGCTCGGAGTCGGTGGGGTAATGCCCAGACCCAGAAAACTTAGCGACGCTTCCAACAAAATCGCTGCCGCCATTCCGATGCTGGCTTGAACCAGAAGCGGTTGAATGATGCTGGGCAGCACATGCAAAAAAAAGATCCGCGCTCCGGACGCGCCAAGCGCCTGGGCGGCTTCGACGAACTCCAGCATCTTCACCTTCAAGACCTGGCCTCGCGCCAGCCGCGCATATCCAGCCAAACCAATAACACTCAGTGCGAAAATCAGGCGATCAATCCCAGGTCCCAGAAACGCCACCAATGCGATGGCGAGGAGAATCCCCGGAAACGCCATCAAGGAATTAACAACGATCACCGTCACAAAGGTGTCAACATAACCACCAACGTATCCGGCATATCCTCCGATGAGAACGCCAAATATCCCGGAGAGCAATACTACCGTTGCTCCTACCCGCATACTGACGCGGGTCCCCAGCAGGACGCGGGAAAGGATATCACGGCCCAACTCATCGTTACCAAAAGGATGATCCCAGGAGGGCCCTCGCAGCCGAGCTGGCAAATCCTGTACGGACGGATCGTAGGGCAAAATCCAGGGGCCGAACAATGCGACCAAAGTCAGAGCCGCGACGATTACGAACCCCACGAATGCGAGTTTGTTTTTCCGGAAGAAGTTAGTCATAGCGTATCCGAGGGTCGACGAGGCAATAGACCGCGTCCGTCAGCAGATTGATGAGGATGTAACTGAGCGCGATCGTCAGGATGCAACCCTGAAGAAGGGGGTAATCCCTGGCATTGATCGCCTGAACAGTCAGCCGCCCCAGTCCCGGCCACGCAAAAATGGTCTCCGTGATAATCGCTCCAGCCAGCAAACCGCCTGTTTGAAGGCCAAGAATCGTGATGACGGGAAGTAGTCCGTTTCTCAAGGCATGCCTAAAGAGCACGACATGCTCGGGCAAGCCCTTGGCACGCGCCGTCCTGATGTAATCGTGATGAATCTCCTCCAGCATTGAGGACCGCACCATCCGCGTTGTGATTGCAGAAAGCGCGCCACCCATGGTTAATGCCGGAAGAATGAGGTGGGACATGCCTCCGCGGCCGGATACGGGCAAAATGCCCCAGACGATTGAAAACAACAAAATCAGCAACGGCCCCAATGCGAAATTGGGCAGCGAGACACCGAGCAGCGTGAAAGTTCCTATCGCCTTATCGACGAACGTTCCCCGCTTTACGGCACCGATGACGCCTGCCGGTATTGCGACAGCCAGCGATACCGCAAGAGCCGCCACCGTGAGCTCAAGAGTCGCCGGATAGCGCGCGGCAATAGATCGCGCAACGGGTTCCTGATTCCGAAAGGAAGTGCCTAAGTCGCCCTTCAATAATCCGAAAAGATATGTCTTGTACTGATCCAGGAGAGGCCGATCCAGGCCGAGATCGTGGCGCAGCCTTTGAATCTCCGGCTGCGGAGCGCCTTCACCGAGCATTTGTGCGATGGGATCCCCCGGAACAAGATGGATCAGCGCAAATACAAGCGTCACCACCAGCCACACTACGGGAATAGTCAGGACTAAACGACGCAGGAGGAAAGCTGCCATGCGGCAGCGAGTATAGTGCGGCAAAAAACCAGGGAGTCCCGAAAGTTTTCAGAACTCCCTTTGGAAGTACCCCAGGGATTTCAGCACTAGCTAACCCTGGCCGAGCAAATCAGGAACCAACGCCGCGGTCCTTTGATTTCAATACTTTGGTTTGGGCCCCCTGCTACAAGCTTGAGTCTAGGCAGTGCGTTCTTAAAGAACGTTTTTGGAGGAGAAGGGAGCCTTGAAATCCGTTTTCAAGACTCCCTTTGGGGATTCGGGAGAGGAAAATCAGCAGATGCCAACATTAAAGCAATCCTCTCACCAAAGTTCCGGCCATTGAAATTCAACAACTTAACATGTCAACAAATGACAAACTTGGTCAATCCATTGACGCGAAACGTCAACATTCTTGAATGACGTTGCCCGCCTCCCATAGAACCAATGACTTACGTCCCAAATCTTACAGAAAGGATGTTTGCGCGGTTGACATGACCCGTCGCTCAGACTACGATGGCCGCCACTTTAGTAGGAGGACACGGGCCGGACACCTGCGCGTAACGAATGGAAAGGATTTCTCTCACAGCATTCTTCCCCGCTTACAACGACGAACACACCATTGAACACATCGTCCGCACGGCGGCCAACGAGATACGTAAAGTCACGAGTGATTTCGAGATACTCATCATCGATGACGGAAGTAAGGATCAAACAGGAGCCATTGCCGACCGGCTTGCCGGGGAACTTCCGTTTGTCCGCGCGATTCACCATCCGTCGAATCTCGGATATGGAGCAGCCCTTATCTCGGGGTTCAAAAACGCCCGTAAGGACCTGATCTTCTATACGGATGGAGATGGACAGTACGATGTCCGTGAAGTTCACAATTTGCTCGCGCAACTGCGCCCGAATATTGATCTCGTCAATGGGTACAAAGTAAAACGCTCCGACGCCTGGTACCGGATCCTGATCGGCGGCGCCTATCGGCGCGCCATGCGTTTCGCGTTCGCGCTTTCAATCAGCGATGTGGACTGCGATTTCCGCCTGATTCGTAAAAGCGTTTTTGAAGTCATCAGGCTCGAATCGACCAGTGGGGTGATCTGCGTGGAGATGGCCCGGAAATTCGACGAGGCACGATTCCGTATGGTGGAAGTTCCAGTCAGCCACTATCCCCGCGTTCACGGCCGCAGCCAGTTCTTCCGCTTACATCACCTTTCGCACACCCTCAACGGTCTGCTCCGCATCTGGTGGAGCCTGGTTGTATCGCGCTGGCTACCAGTATGGATCACTACCGCGGCAAGAAAGTCCTAGTCACCGGCGGCCTCGGCTTCATCGGAAGCAACATCGCAATTGAGCTCGTAAGACTCGGAGCGAATGTTGTAATCGTCGACAACCTCGACGCAACGGGCGGAGCCAACTACTTCAATCTCGATCCGGTTAAAAATGACCTGGAAGTCATTGAAGGTGACACGTGCGACATCGCACTCATGGAGAGACTCGTTCGCGAGTGCACACACATTTTCAACCTTGCAGGACACGTCAGTCATATCGAGTCCATGCAGGATCCCTTCAGCGATTTGCGCATGAATGCTACAGGTCCGCTGACCGTCCTTGAGGCCTGCAAAAAAGAAAACCGCGACGCGCGCATCGTCTATGCCGGAACTCGTCAGTCGTATGGCATACCGGACATCCTTCCCGTAGTCGAGAACCTGGTCCTTAAACCAGTCGATGTCAACGGAGTCAGCAAAATGGCTGGGGAATGGTTTCACATGGTCTATCACAAGGCCTATGGGATGCCCACAGTGTCACTCCGGATGGTCAACACATTCGGCCCGAGGCAACTCGTAAAACACGCGCGCCAGGGTTTCATTGGATGGTTCATTCGCCTGGCAATCGATGGCGAGGAGATCCAGGTCTACGGGGACGGTCAGCAATTTCGCGGGTTCAACTACATCGATGATGTTGTCAGCGCGCTTTTAATGGCGGGGAGCAGCGACAATATCGCCGGAGACTATTTCAATCTTGGCGGCATGCAACCGGTGACGCTGGAAGTTCTCGTGCAGATTTTGCTTCGCACGACCGGAACAGGCTCATACCGCCTTGTTCCTTTTCCTGAAGAACGAAAGAGCATCGACATCGGCAGCGCGTTTTCTTCCTTTATGAAATTCAACTTCGCCACGGGTTGGAAGCCAACGACATCCCTTGAAGATGGGCTGGCGAAGACAATTGAGTACTACAAGCGCTACAAGCCCTACTACTGGTAGATCTGGGGACAGACCCCGAATTCGAACGACAGAATCTTCACTCTGCATACATTCCTCAGTTCGAATTCGGGGTCTGTCCCCAGATCTACCGCGTGTCGATTACGGAACGATTCTGCTGCTTCGATCGACAAACTCGCCGCCGCCGACCATCAGTTCGCTGCCGAGGTTGTTATCCTGGCAGATGTATTCGAACAGTTCCTGCCCAGGCCGGAAGGTTATTGTCGCGACGCGCGACCACGGTGCAGAGTATGTCGCCGGATCATCGACCGTATATTCGTACTGCATCGTCGTGAGATTGGTCCGCGTGAACTTCTCCGTGACGTGCATCTTGTTGGTATGTGGCGTGCCTGCTCTGTCGAGCCAGAACTTTTCGCTGAAACCAACCGTGTCCACCATCAGGGTATCTCCTTCCCAGTGGCCAACGGAGTGTCCGTAGCCAGTGGGAACGAAATCCTTCGGATGCTCGCGGCCATCCAGGTAGATCGTGCGGACGGTATGAGGGCCGCCAACGTCCAGAATATAGATAACCTTGGTCTCTGGAATATCGACGATGTCGACCCCATAGGGAGTCTGGAACTCGCGCACAACCCCGGAAACCTTGCAACGTGCGTGCGGCTCAAGTTCATTGATGCGCCTGTAATCCATCACGCCACGGCTCCAGGGCAGATAAGGTATCTCGCCGGTGCCGCGGCCGCCACCAAAGTCGCCGAACCACAGCCCCATTTCCCCAGGGACAGCGCTCAAACGAATTGTTCCGTCAGGCCATCGGGGCGCGGGCTGCGGGGGCGCCGCCGGGGCGCCCTGACCACGACCACCGCCGCCACCGCCACGACCCTGTCCGCGACCACCACCCCCACCACCGGCAGCAGGCGCTGCTCCACCCTGTGGTGGGGCTGCGACGCCCTGACCGGGACCTGCGCCTCGCTGGCCGGCCTGGCCCGGCTGACCCTGAGCAATAACCAAAATGGTCAGCGAAAACACTAAAAGAGCTGCGATTAAAAAGCTCCAGCGAGCAAGTCTCATGAATTCCTCCGAGTTCCGTTAATTGACATCTTTGCCTTCAAGGCCGCCCAGTTTGCGCAGAAGCGCAACGGTGGTGTCCTTTGGAACGGGCAATTGACCCACGATGCTCTTGCCCAGTGCGACATCCAAAGGAGTGAATCCCTGTTTCGTTTTCGCGTTCAGTTTCGCGCCGTTATCGATCAGAAACTGCACGATCGTATCGCCGCCACGCAGCGCGGCGCCGTGAATAGCCATCTCGCCTTTCGAATTCGCTTCGTTCAGGTCGAGCCCGGCTCCAATCGCGACCTTAAGAGCCTCGAGAGCCTCGCTTTCGGTGCCCTTCGTGTTCTTATCGCGGTAACCGACTCCGGCTGCAAACATTAACGCATTAGACCCATCTCTGGTTACAAGCTTGGGATCCGCCCCGGCAGCCAGAAGCAAACGCATGCTTGCCGCATCGCCCGATCTCGCCGCTCTCATCAACGGCGTCGTTCCCGCGCCCAACGTGGTATCCCCGCTGTCCATTCCACTCTTGCCCGGAAGTGGCTTATTCAGAGCGGCGTTCGGGTCCGCCGTGTGCGCGAGCAGCAGCTTTACGATCTCAATGCTGGGCAGCGGGTCGTCGGCTCTACGCTCCGGAAGCGTTGTCCAATCCTCGTTGCGCGCTTCCACGACTGCATAAAGCGCTGTCCGACCGCTGGCGTCCACAACATTAGGATCCGCTCCACGGTCGAGAAGGAACTTCGCGAAGGTATATCTCTTGTTGAGAACCGAAACGGTCAATGCGGTCGTATTATCCACATCGCCATAGTTGAGATCGACTCCCTTGTCTGCCATGATCTGCGCCGTCTCCACATCGCCTTCACGAGCTGCGTAGAGAAGCGCAGGAAAACCGCCACGGGCCATCGGCGATACGGACGAGGCCGCGCTCAAACGGGGCAACCGGGTTTCCCTGTCGGATGAGCGGATTTTCCAGTCAGCGCCACGATCCAGCAGGAGTCTTACGATTTCCGGATGACGCTCTGCCGCAGCCCACATTAGAGCTGTCTGCCCTTTGTACTTTTCCCTCGCGTTTACATCAGCGCCGCGATCCAGCAGAATTCGCACCGCATCGGTGTTACCCGCGCGCGCGGCCGTCATAAGCACTGTCTCGCCGTCTTCCGTTGTGAGCGTTTTGGGATCGGCGCCGGCAGTCAACAATGCCTGAATCATCGATGCGCTTCCCGAAGTAACAGCCTCTGAAAGCGGGGTCACACCGTAACGATTGACCGCTTTTGCGTTAGCGCCGGCCCGAAGCAGCAAGTTAACCGCTTCAACGTCGTTCCAGTGAGCCGCCCAGTGCAGCGCAGTGGTGCCATCGGCCTGCGCTGCGTTCACATTGGCACCCTGCTTCAAAAGCGTCTGCAGGGCACTCGAGTTGCGATTGCGCACGGCATCGGCAACTTCAGCCGCTGGCGCGGCAGTCATGCTTCCGACAATACCCGAGAGCAAGAGTACCGTCAGCCACGTCCCATTCCATCGTCGCGTCTTCATCTTCATCGCCTTCGCTTAGACTTCGGTTAGCAAACCGGTACTGTCGCCGACGCTGTCGCGGCGAATACTCGCTTTGTTCAATATGGTCAGCAACAGGTTCGCCATGGGCGTTCCTTCGGGATACTTGATATGGCGGCCGCCCTTCATTCTGCCATTCGCACCGCCCGCCACGAGCACCGGCAGCGGCGCATGATCGTGAACATTGCTGTTGCTCATCGCGCTGCCGTACAAAATAAGTGAATGGTCGAGCAGGTTTCCATCGCCGTCGGGAGTCGTTTTGAGTCTTTCGAGCAGGTGCGCTAGCAACGACACGTGATACGAATTGATCTTCGTCAGTGCTTCGAGTTTTGCCGCGTTGTTCTGATGATGCGAGGCTGGATGGAAGCCTTCTGAAATGCCAAGCATCGGGAACGTCCTGTAGCTCACCTCGCGCGCCATCATGAATGTGGAAACACGGGTGATGTCGGCCTGGAACGCAAGCGCCATCAGGTCGAACATCAGCTTGGAATGTTCCTGATGGTCGTCCGGAATCCCGGTGGGTGTAGACGGAACACTCAAATTCGAGTCGCCGTGCTGCCGTTCCGCAAGCTGAATGCGTCGTTCAATCTCGCGCACGGTGTCGAGATACTCGGAAACGCGATTGCGGTCGTTCGAACCGAGATTGCCCTGGAGGCGGCGGATCTGCCCTGTAACTGCGTCAAGAATGCTGCGTTGCCGCTCGATACGTTCGAGCCGTTCTTCAGGCGTCGCCCCGTCGCCGAACATTCGATCGAACACGACGCGCGGATTGATCTCCATAGGCATCGGCGTCGTCGGTGTGCTCCAGGATATCGTGTTCATGTAACTGCAACTGAACCCGACATCACACGAGCCAACCAATCCGCTGTAGTCTTCGGTGGCGAGTTCGAGTGACGGAAGCAGCGTATCCTGGCCAATCTGCTGCGCTGCCATCTGGTCAATCGTTACGCCGGCGAAGATATCCGCTCCATCGGTGCGCTTGGGATGGACGCCGTTAAGGAAAACTGCCGGACAACGTGTGTGGTCGCCGCCGTTATCCCCAGCCCCTTGTGGCCCTGCCATCTTGTGAGCGAGGTTGCTTAGAACGATTACCTGATTCTGATAAGGCTCGAGCGGCAACAGCGTTCGCGAAAGCTTAAGAGCGCCTTCGTCTGCCGGTGTCCAATTGGCCATGACGGCTCCATGCGGAATGAAGCACATGCCTAACCGGATCTGGGGGTTTGCTGCGGTTTTCGCCAGAGGAGTCTGTGCCGGTACCATGGATTCCAGGAACGGCAACGCCATCGTCACACCCATACCTCGGATGAACGTCCGGCGCGAGAGGTGGGTTTTCGTGATGATCCTCATTTGGCCTCCTTAAACTGAAATGGAGTGCTCTTCACAACTCCGGTAACGAGCGCGGAAAAACGGAAATTCGACGATCGAGAATCCTGGACGATCTTTCGAACCGCCGGCATATCGTGATACGTGACGCCCCGACCCAGAGCGTAGGTCAGCATCTTCTCCGTCATTACGCCGACAAAAACATCCGGATTGCCCATCAGCATCTGTCGAAGTCCGTTGATCCCGTCGACGGCAGCGCCGTTGAACAGCGTTCCCGAGGGATCAATGGATGCGCCATGATCATTGGTCCGCCAGTGGCCGACACCATCGAAATTTTCCATCGAAAACCCGATGGGATCCATCGCCTTATGGCAGCCGGCACAGACTGGATTAGCACGATGGGCTTCCATGCTTTCCCTCAGGGATCGCGGCTTACCGTCAGAGGTCTCCTCTTTCAGCGGGGGCACATTCGGAGGAGGCGGCGACGGCGGAACTCCCAGCAGATTCGTCAGGATCCATTTGCCGCGTTCGACCGGAGACGTGCGATTGGGGTAAGAGGTCACGGTCAGGATACTTGCTTGACCCAACAGTCCGCGGCGCGCATCGCTGGGCACCTTAACTCGGCGGAACTGGCTGCCATAGATGTTCGACATTCCGTAATGTCGCGCGAGACGTTCATTCACGAATGTATAGTCGGCGCCCAGAAGGTCCATGACGCTTCGGTCTTCGCGCAAAATGCTGTCGAAGAGCAACGTTGTTTCCTCCTTCATCGACTGCCGGAGGTTGTCGTCGAAATCCGGAAACGCCTCCAGATCCGGCGAGGAGCTCTTCAGATTGCGCAAGTGCAGCCACTGTTCCGCAAAGTTCGCGATCAACGCATTGGAGCGAGGGTCAGCGAGCATGCGCTTCACTTGCTGTGCCAGCACCGCCGGGTCTTTCAACTTGTTTTGTGAAGCGAGGGTCAGCAACTGGTCATCGGGAATGCTGCTCCAAATGAAGAACGAAAGGCGTGATGCCAGCGCGAGATCCTTCAGACGGTATGCCGTGCCTGATGCCGTCCCAGCTGGATCGCTTTCAAAGCGAAACAGGAACTCAGGGCTCGCGAGAACATATTGGAGCGCTGCCTCGACTCCGCCGTCAAAGCTGTGTCCAGCTCTTCCCTTCCGGTAAAAATCCATCAGCATGTCGACATCGGCGTCTTCAAGGGGACGGCGATAGGCGAGCCGCGTCAGGGATGAGAGTATCTTTCTCGCGCAGGACTCCTCTTCAGAAGCAGAGGACGGCTTACAGATAAAGATTCGGCGTCGGGAGGGCGTGTCTCCCGGACTGGTCTGTCCATAGGGACCTTCGACAGTCAGACGATCTATCGAGGGATCGCCAGTAATGTCGAGACCGTCGATCGTCGTTTTCATGAACGGCTTGATCAGGTGGTCACGCTGAGCGTGGCTGCGAAGGATCGTGGAGGCAGTAATGGTATGGGCGCCCGCCTTCACGGGAATCCTGACGGTCAAACGCCGATCGAGATCCGCTCCGAACGTCCCGGGATTTTCGGCCATCGCCGCAAAGTCCTCCTGGCCGCCCGCCGTTACGAGCTGAAGGCGCTGGCCATCCATGGCAATTTCAATCTGATGCGAATCTTCCATGCCTCTCATGAGGTCGAATGTATTGCGCCAGAGGCGAACCTTAATAACGTATTCGCCATCGAGTGGGAATGTATGCGTCACGACGATTCCGCCGCGCGTGCCGAGTGGCAAACCTTCGATGTGTTGGTCCTGTGAAAGATCGGGACGGACACGATAGGTGGATGTGCTTGGGGTGATCCCTGTATTGCCGACCGCCATTCGGCTGATATTCCACGACGCCGACAGATACCGCTCCATCAACGATGGGGATACCTTCAACACATCTGCGATATTGTCGAATCCACTGCTCTCATCATCCGGCGGAAGAAGCGCCGTCGAATCGATATCCAACGCCAAAAGATCACGGATGACGTTTTCGTACTCTGCGCGATTCAGACGATGCATGACCACGTGGCCTGGATTCGGCTTCGCCGCGGCCGCGCGATCGATCGAGGTTTCAAAGAAAGAAGCTAAGCCGTCCAACGCCTGCTTGTCGGGGCGTGGCATTCCCGGTGGCGGCATCATTCCCACGCGAAGTTTGCGGATCACCTTTTCCCATGTTTCCGCATTGTCCGCAACCTTGGAAAGATCTGCCTTTTCGAGAGACAAACCACCTGTACGAGCCTGGTCGTTATGGCACGTCACACAGTAAGTACTAAGAACAGCTGAAGGTGTTGCGAGTGCAGGAGTGGAAGAAGCAGGGGGTTTCTGCTGCGCCCGTATCGGCCCAAAAACGGCTGCAGCCACGCACAAAGCCACCACGAATGTCATCGCTCTCGTTACCAAGCTACCTCCCCTGCCGAATGCTGATTCGGAGCTGGGCGCAAGTATAGTTCGGGGGAAGGTTTTCGTGCCAATAATCCCGTGTTTCGGGAGTATATTTAGCCCACTATGCCGATCTACGAATATTCCTGTCGAAAATGTGGGCATGCGTTCGAGCAGCTGGTCCGCAAAGGCGATATCCCCGCCTGTCCGAAGTGCAGTGGCGAAGACTTGGAGCGTCTGCTTTCCCTTTGCTCGGTCAGCTCAGAACACACTCGAGAGGTCAATATGCGGGGCGCGCGTGCACAGGCCAAAGCGGTGCATCGCGACAAAGAGCACGAGTATCATAAGCAGCTCCATTCGGATGACCATTGAGTTTTGAGTGAGAACTTTCGCCACCCTGCTTTTACTCAACACTCAAAACTCATAACTCAAAACTGTCTTCCCATTTGTGTTCCCGATGGGAATCCGCCTACAATTCCACGCCATTGAACCTATCAGCCGTCAAGGAGAGAGAGTCATGACACGTACTCGCCTGGTCATTGTGATTGCGCTCGTCATCGGAATCGGCGCAATGGTGTCGTCGGTAACTGCACAACGCGGAGGAGGAACGCCTACAGTTCTTCCCCAACAGCCGACGGCTGTTTCCCTTCCGACGATTTCGGCCGAGATCACTGCTCCGGGCAAGATGTACGATTCCGCAACTTCGCTTCCACCGGGAAGGGACCTTGGGCATTACAAGTACGAAGCGAAGGAATACTTCATCTCAGGCACGGCGAACGGAAAGCCTTACAGCACGCGCATGGTCGTCCGAAAACCGTCGAACAACGGAAGGTTCAGCGGCCTTGCAATGGTTGAGGCTATGCACCCCAGCGGTGCGGCGCACATGTTTGAGTTCACCTCCGACTACACGATGAGCTCGGGGCACATGGCAGTGGAAGTCGTGACGAGCATGGTCGAGCCAATGGCGCAAAATCCCGACCGGTACAAGGACCTGAAGATCACCAATGACCAGGTCCCTGAAGTGCTCGCGCAGGTTGGCGCATTGATCAAACAAAAGCCAAGCGGGCCCGCATTTGGAAATCTCGCGCCGAGAAAAGTCGTCATGGCCGGCACGTCGGCGACCGCGGCGATTCTTATCAACTACCTCCCCGGCCACATGGTGTTTCGAACGCCGGATATGCAGCGCATCTATGACGGGTTCCTCCCGATGTCAACAGGGGCGACGATCCGCAAGATTGACGTTCCGCTGATTCAGGTTCCCACAATGACCGAAGTTGTCGGACAGAACCTAACCGCGCGGCCGGACGGCGACGAGGCTGGCGATCAGTTCCGGGTGTACGAGTTTGCCGGAATGGCCCATGTGGATAGCCGCGACAGCGTCCGATTTAAACCAAATCCCTGTGCCCAGGACGCAAGCCAGTTCCCCGAGCAGGCCTACATGTCGGTAGCATTGCGCAATCTGTATGACTGGGTTGACAAAGGAAAGGTTCCGCCTCGAGCGCAAAGGATCAAGGTCGATCAAAACAACGACGATGGATCGCCGATGGAGCTCGACGAACACAAGAATGCCAAGGGCGGGATCCGAAATCCCTACGTTGACGTACCAGCAGCGGCCTTCGGAGTACGCAATACGGCAGCCAACCCACCGATCTCCAATCCGAGCGCGTGGATTGCGGCACACGCAAACTCCGCGGGCCAGATGTGCGGGCTTGCCGGTTATCAAACCGCATTCTCGAAAGAACAGTTGCAGAAGCTGTACACCAACAAGAAGACCTACGTGGATCGGGTCAAGAAGAGCCTTGATGAGCAGGAGAAAGCCGGCTGGTCCCTGCCTTTGTATCGCGATCAAATTCTCGAGGACGCTGCCAAGGTAAACTTCTAAAGGCCCTCACAGTCACCAGAGCAAGTCCGTCAAAGGTTTGCTCTGGTGGCTTTGTTCGCTCGACGATCTTTCTCCCCTACCCTCCCGGGATTTACCTGCCTCAGAAAACTGCCCCTTCTTTACGTCTCTGTTGCACTTTGATTGCAAAAAAGATAAGAGTGCTTTCAGCAGGCAAGTCCACATGACTGTTCAGGAATACTCTCTCGACGCCCCGCGCGAGAAAAGGGGGTTCGGTGCGATCACTGACCGCACGCTTGCCGGGATTCGTTTGCTTCTTTCGATATCGGCTCTCCTTATTATTTGGATCGATCCCACCGAACCAAGCCGGTTTCGAGCTCTGACGCACTCGGCGCTAGTCGCCTACATCCTTTATTCCGTCGCTATTTATCTATTCGCGAGGCACCACACGAACTTCCGCTGGACGACAATGCAGTACGTCGTCTGGGCCGATGTCGTGTGGTATTCCGCTCTGATGACTCTGGGAACTGGTACGAATGCCGTGTTCTTTTTCTTCTTCCTGTTCGCCATCATTGCCGGATCGAGCAGGGGAGGAACACAACTGGGTTTTACGCTGACGGCTGTCAGCGCAGTGGTTTTCTTCACCATCAATTTGCTGCTGATTGCGGATCTCGATTTTACTCTCGGACGACTGGGGCTGCGCACGGTTTACATGTCTGCACTCGGTTACATTCTGGCGTACTGGGGCGGAGCCGAGGCGACCTTAAGAAACAGGCTGACGTTTCTTAAAGAACTCTCTCTGGTAGCGAATCCCCGCTTGGGCGTGGACCACACGATTCGACAAATGCTTCGCACGCTGCTGACTTTTTATCGCGCCGACTATTGCTTCCTTCTGCTCGGCGCCACCGATACAGAACTGACGTTCTATTGTCTGACCAGAGACGCCGTCGCAGCGGAGGTCGCCCCAATGCGCGTTCCGGAAAAAACGACGATTCCTCTCCTGGACAGTCTCGATCCGACGACAGCCGCCTTTGCCGAAAAGGCCTCCTTCTGGAGAATCCGCCCAAGTTATCGGTCCTATGATTCGCGGACGAATGCCGTGACGGAATTGCCTCTGGATTCGGCAAAGACAACCGCTGATGCGCTGAACGTCCACTCGTTTATCACGGCGCCTTTGCGTTACCGGGAGCGTGTTCGGGGGCGAGTGCTGGTGGGTTCGTCAAAGCCGGGCGCGTTCCATGTCGACGATGCAGCTTTTCTGCAACAGGCGGCGAGCCAGGCCCTGCCGATAATCGAAAACATGCGTATCGTCGATCATCTGGCTTCGGATGCTGCAGAAGAAGAACGTCGCCGTATCGCGCGGTGCGTGCACGATCGAGTCATTCAGCCCTATCTGGGATTACAACTCGGTCTCAAAGCGTTGCAGCAGGAGCTGTCGCCGAACAAAGAGGGGGGAGCCGCGGTCGATCTTCAGAACAAAGGAATGACTATGCTGGATCAGTTGGTCGCCATGACTCGCGAAGGGATCGATGAGCTGCGAAAGTACGTTGGAGACTTGAAGCAAACACGCGTGGACACCACCCCATTGGTGGATTCGATTCGACGCTTCGCCGGAAAGTTCGAAAACGGTACTGGGATTCATGTCCATGTAGTCAACGGCGCCAACGGCCTGACTTTGAACGATAGGCTTGCTGCAGAAGTTTTTCAGATGACGGCTGAGGCATTGAGCAACGTGCAACGTCATACCGATTCCCGTAATGCCAGAGTTTCCTTGATGCTGGTGGACAACAACCTGGAACTCATGGTCGAGAACGATGCTCCCGGCACATCGCCTGCCACGTTCACGCCTCTTTCGATTTTCGAACGTGCCGAGGCAATGGGGGCACGAACGGAAGTCGTATCACGGGATGGAAAAACCCGAGTTCGTGTGGAGGTGCCCCTGTGAGCCGCGCGCGCATTTCAAATCCTCATCCCGCGAAGCGCATTCGCGTTTCGATCATTGAAGATCACGCCATCGTGCGCGCCGGGATTCGGATGCTCATTGAAAGCGAACCAGGCATTGAAGTGATCTCGGAAACCGCAACTGCAACGGAAGCGCTCGCGGCCAAAGGAACCCGACCCGATATCATCCTGCTCGATATCCGTCTGCGTGCGGAAGTCGGCCTGGATCTGCTGCCTCAGCTGCTTCGGCAATTTGCACCGGCAAAAGTGCTCGTGTTGACGGCGGTGGAAGATCCCGAGACGCAATTGCTCGCCATTGAAGCCGGCGCAAGCGGGGTCGTCATGAAAGAGCAGGCTCCCGAGGTCCTGGTGAAAGCCATTCAAGCAGTCAGCCTGGGAGAGCCGTGGATTGGCAGCGCACTATCCACTGCGGCGCTCCACAAGCTGTCCCGTGCCAGAACCGAGAAGGCGAAGATGGATCCGGAAGCGGCAAAGATCGCGATGCTGACCCCTCGGGAACGGGAAGTGATTGCCGTTGTCCGGCGGGGTCTGAATGGCGCAGGCATCGCAAGAGAATTGAAAATCTCGGAGGCAACGGTTCGCCACCACATCACATCGATCCTGAGCAAACTGGAGGTCTCGAACAAACTCGAACTCGCTGTCTACGCGTTTCACCATGGCCTCGGGCTGTCTCCCGACGAGCCGATCTCCTGAAATGAATCCCTGACGCAGAACTAGAACTGCCCTCCCATATAAACTGGGATATTGATCCGATGCGCACGGCTTCCCCCGGCACTATAAATAGCGGTAATTTTAAGCATTTATAAAAAATGAGCCGCTGGCATACCGGCTCCAAGGCTCCCCTGAAAAGCGGGCCTTCCGGGTTACTAGACGAAGGAAGGTCCGCCATTTTTTTGCGCGAACCCACCCGCACGCGCCACATCCCAAATCGCATGGCACGTCCCGCCTATACGAACCGGGAAAGCCGGCCGATGCGGCCCATAACTTTTCAAAGGTATATGCCCCTTATTCTTCCTTCGTGGATTTGGTTGGCACCACGGTTGGTTTATGCAACCGCGTGAAGATGTCTGATCGCGGTTGAAAGAGTGTTGTGCGCGTGTTTTATTGCCAGCTGCCATTAAATTTTGATCCCCCCGCTAAAACGGGCTTACTGGGCAACCGGTGGGCCCCTTTTTTTTGCCTTTATGAGGGAAGAACTCGGATAGTCGGAAAACTGTTTTTAATTTGACACTGACAGATGGAGTGTCTCTAATTGGCGCGTTGAGCGCCCTTTAGAATGGGTTTGCCAGCCAAATTTGAATAGATTGTTGCGTTCCTGTTTTCTACGGGACGCGTATCTTCTGGGGGGAACATGAAACGAATTCACGCTGCAGCAATTACATTGCTGATACTGACCCTGTCGACGTTCGCGTTCAGCCAGGGAGGGTTTTTCGCCACAGTAACGGGAACAATCACCGACGCGTCAAACGCGTTGCTTCCTGGAGTGACTGTTAAGGCGACCGCCCTCGACACAGGAGTCATGACCAGCACGGTCAGTAATGATTCAGGCGCCTACAACTTTTCGAACCTTCTTCCAGGAAAGTACACGCTTAGCGCCACGCTACCTGGATTCCAGACCAAGAACATCACGGACGTTCAGTTAAGTCAGAACACCCAGTATCGTTACAACTTCCAACTGACGCCTGCCGGCATCAACACGCAGGTGGAGGTCAACGTCTCCGGACAAGACGTGCTGGCGACCTCCGGTGCAACCATCGGCCAGGTGCTGGCGGAACAAAAGGTAAAAGATCTGCCTCTTGTGGGCAACAACGTACTGGACTTGATTACCGTGATGTCCGGCGTCGAGAACATTGCCGGATCCACAACCGTATTTGGGCGCGATAACACGACATTCGCCGGCATCAGCGCGTCCAATATAACCGTCGCGCGCGACGGCATCATGGTGCAGGACGTGCGTTATCCCACGGGAATCAACTCCGCAACCACGATCAATCCGGACCTGGTGGGCGAAATCAAACTGATCCTGGCGCCCGTCGACGCAGAGATTGGGCGCGGAAACGGCACCGTTCAAATTTCGACGCGTTCCGGAACCAACCGCTACACGGGCAGTGCCGTGTGGACCGTTCGCAATACAGCGCTCGATCCGAATTCGTGGGGGAACAACCGAAATCAAACCGTCCCTCCCGGTTCACCTCCGGGAACCCAGCCAAAGGCAATCGACCCAGACTGGTCCAACACGCACCAAGGAACGGTCAGCTTCGGCGGTCCGATTATCCGGAACAAAACCTTCTTCTTCACATTATTTGATTTCAATACGAACCATCAGCGCAGCAGCACACAGACGACAGTGCTCACTCCATGCGGGCGAAAGGGCATCATTCGCTATTTCGATGGATGGAATAGTGGAAACATCTTTACACCCGTGACAGCCAGTGGGCCGACTCCAATCCGCCCCTCGGTTGATGTTAACGGCAATCCTCTTCCGCCCTCCGGGCCTCCGGTCGGTACGACCAACCCGGACCTTACGCCATACAACAACAGCCTCCGGGCGGTCAGCGTGTTCGGACCGCTGCAAAATGTAGCGCTCGCGAACGACTGCGGCAATGCGCCGATCAATAACACCACACTGGTACCGAATGGTGTCAGCATTTCGGGCCTACCGGGTGCGGGTGGCGGATGGGACCTGTATCGAAAGCAGGTTGATACAACCGGGTTTATCGGCAGAACGCTGGCTTACATGCCACTGCCCAATAACTACGAAACCGGGGACGGATTGAATACGGCCGGCTTCCGCTGGCTGCGTCATTACACCGGTCTCGATAATCTTTGGGGGGTCGGCGAAGCTACCGGGAACCGCAAACAGATCAATGTAAAGATCGACCACAACCTCACCAACAATCACAAAGCCAACGTCAACGTAACCTATGAACGCGTCAGCTCCGACGACGTACTGGGAGCCTGGCCCGACACGTTCAGCAACAAAAACTTCCGTCATCCTCTTGTGATCACGGCCGGCTTCACCTCGACGCTGTCCGCGTCATTGCTTAATGAAGCACGCTTCGGCCTGAGAAAGACCGGAACCAATGTCGTCGCCCCTTGGGACCTTGAGGAGAATCAGCCTGCGCTGGATCAATACTTACCTGCACAAGTCAACGGATTCCGAATCATTCCCAGACTTCAGGATGGTTTTCCATTCTGCTATCCGCACAGCGGAGTTCGTCCGCCCGGAGGTTGCGGCCTCGGTTTCTTTGGTGCGTCGGCAGCCGTGACGAACACGGCGGTCGATAGCACCCCTGTCTTCACTTATGCCGATACCCTCAGTTGGACTCGCTCTGCTCACGCCCTTAAGTTCGGCGGAGAGATGCGGTTCTCCAGCAGCGATCAGAAGCAGAGCGGTCCGGGATTCTTTAACGACTATCAGAACTTCGTTCAAGTAAACGGAGGCACGATCTTCGGAACGGCCCCTGGCACGAGCGGCCCAACGGATATCGCCCCTTCGAACCCCACAATGCCTTGGATTCAAACCACGGATGCCACGAACGCCAGAAACCTCCTGAATTTCATGGCAGCCTCACTCGGCACAGGGTTCTTCCAGCCTCCTCCGATTTCTCAGTTCTATTTCCTGACCGATCCAAACCAAGCCACTACTTTTTCGGATTACCGCAACGACCAGTTCTTCAGAAAGAAAATCAATCAGAAGGAATTCACGCTGTTCGCCAAGGACGACTACAAGGTCACGAAGGATCTCACCCTGAACCTGGGTGTGCGATGGGAGTACTACGGAGTTCCGTGGGTGGATTCCGGCTTGACCGTTGCGCCGGTCGGCGGCGGCAATGCCGCCTTTGGTATTTCAGGCCGCGATTTCACGGGATGGATGAACCCCGGTAATCGTGCCGACCTGACATCGGTGGAATTCATCGGTCCAAATTCGCCCAACCCAGACAAAAGCATTTACAAAAAAGACTACAACAATTTTGGCCCGGCGATCGGATTCGCGTGGCAAGTACCATGGCTTGGCGCCGGCAGGACCACAGTACGTGGCGGGTATCAGGTCACTTTCCAGCCCGGGTCGCGCTTCGACGAGTTACAGAACGGTGCATTCGTGGGTCCGACGGCGTATCCCGGTCCACTCGGCGCTCCTCCGGGCAGCACGTACTCCGCGGCGTATAATCCGCAGAACGTTTATCTCGATCTGACCAGTGTCGCCGCAGCGGTCCCCATCGCCGTTCCAATTGCGCCGATGCAGCCGGTTCCACTCACTAACCGGACGACGCCATTTTCCGTATTCGACCCGAACTTCGTGGCGCCGTACGTTCAAAACCTGACGCTATCGGTCACGCGCACCATGACCAAAAACTTTACGGTGGACCTGCGATACGTTGGGACGCTGGCGAGAAAGCAACGGGGGATTATCAACCTCAATGCGTCCAACTTCCTGTACAACGGCTTTCTCGACGAGTTCAATCGTGTCCGGACAGGAACAGAAATCACAAAAAATCCAGGCGACCCGCTCAGCCTGCTCGACAGGATCATGGCGGGAATGAACTTCTGCAGCTTTGGATGTACTCCAAATCAGCCCTATGGACCCATTGGACAGGTCGTCAATGGCGTCTATCAGACGGCCGCGTATCAGATGCGTTCCAACAGTCAGACATTCGGGAACAATCTGTCCAATGGCAACTACGTCGCGCTGGCCTCCACGTTCAATACGCTGAGTGATCCTTCCTTTTTCCCAACTGTCAATGGCAGCGCGCTCAAGAGAAACGGCTTCCCAGACAACACGGTCGCAACAAATCCGCAGTTCGGCACCGTGGGTTGGTTCAGCAACATCAATTACAGCAACTATCACGCATTCCAGGCGCAGGTTTCCATGCGTCCCATCTATGGTTTCAGCGGCCAGGCCACATACTCCTGGAGCAGGAACCTCGGCCTCGGAACAATTACCAACCCTGTGGATCGCGCCGCGGACTACACAAATATCGGAAACAATCCAGGACACTCGCTGCGGACGAACGCCACCACGGAATTGCCGCTCGGTCCGAACAAGCTCTTTTTCGGGAACAGTTCGGGCTGGGTCGCGAGGGCGCTTGAACGCTGGCAGTTGGGGCTCATCTACAACCTCAGCACCGGCGCTCCCACAAGCATTACGGCTACTCCGATGCTGTACGACAACGGCTTACCGGATGTCGTCTTCGATCCCGAGTTGAACGACAAGAAGGGAGTGCGCTGGGGCATTAAGGCCGGCAGCTTCCTCGAGGGCCGTTACTTCGATAACAACGACCAGTTTGTCAAAGTCACCGATCCGCAATGCGCGACGGTAACTTCTCTGCAGGGCCTCAACGCTTCCTCCCCGTGTACTTTGACAGCTCTAGCAATGGCCGTAGCCGCAGGCACTCCAAACGCGGTACCGCGTGTATTCTCGGATGGGCAGACGCGGCCTTCCGTCATTGTTCTTCAGCATCCTCAGCCAGGAAAGAAAGGAACGCTGGGGAACAACACGGTTGTGGGATTGGGAGCGTGGCGCTTTGATGCCAATCTCGGTAAGACGTTCCAGATCTCAGAGTCCAAGTCACTTCAGGTTCGGTTCGATGCACAGAACGTGTTGAACCATCCGCAGCCCGGCGCGCCCAATTTCTCGATCACGGGCACTGCACCTTTTGGTCAAATCGGCGACACGTCGTTCTTTGGCGCTACTACGTATGCCAAAACCGGCGGTCGCGCTCTGCAGGGGCAGCTCCGGTTTAATTTCTAGAAAACGGGAGCTGAATTAGGGGACGGGAAAAGGGGCCGCCCTTTTCCCGTCCCCTAATTCGTCATCAGCCGCACTGCGACAAGAATGACGAGGGTGGGAAGAACCGTGACGCCCAAGAGCGCCCACGACCACTTGTTCGCAAAATTGAGTGTCCATCCCAGGCCCATTCGCTTTTCCACAAGGAGTGAAGGATCGTCGGGGTTGTAGTAGAACATCCCCCACCTCCAGCATGCATCGGGCGTGCCGTCTCCGGTACTTCCCTTTCGGGACCGCGAAAGTCGCACCAGGTAGACCACGACAGCGATCAAAACTGCGAAAACAAACGGGACGAGAAGGATGGGCAACGGACTTGCCTGGGAACTTCCCGCCCAAACAGGTCGTGTGGAAACCACCGCAAATACCAGCGACATCAAATAGCTGATAAACATCATCAGAAAGTAAGTTGCGCGCTTGAAGGCCCGATCTCCGGAAGCATCGCCTTCGGATGCGCTGGCGTTCCGCGTTCGCATCACTACCACGTATGCAAACACCGTCGTCAATATGTTTGAAAACAGCCCAACGACGAGGATTCCGAACACTCCAGGCACAGTCCGATTTGACCAGCCATTCGGTGTTCCATCCGCCCCCCAGTGAATTGGGAACCTCTCAGGGATAGCGTGCCAGTTGGAATACAAAAACCATCCTGCCAGGGCGAGAATCACGTAAGGACCAAGCAGAAACAGCCACCCGCCGGGCAACGTACGTGAGTCTGAACTCAGAGAAGCCGTTCGGATGGAGGGGACAGCTTGCGCAAAGGCACGGGCTTCTTTGCTGGCGCGAACCCAGCACGCAATTGCCGCAGCTCCCTCCAACCCAATGCCGATCGGAACGATGAGGCCCCGCGCTATAGATGCCCCGACGGTGATCAGCACAATCACCGCTAAGGTCAAGACGGCTATCCTTTGACGATAGCGTTTCAACAGGGCATTGCCTTCCTCGGTTCGCGCAAATTCCGGCACCACCGTTACGCCGAAAAACGTTCCGGGACGAGACATTTCCGGCGTGACAAGGAACAGAATGCCCGCAGCCAGCAACATGAGATTCGACACCGCAATAAACGGGGTCATGACTTCACTCCCTCGATACCATCGGCAAGACGCCGAAGACTCCCTGCTATCGATCTTGCCGGAATCCCGTCCGCCTGCAACTGCGCGATGATCTCGCGCAGCCGCTGTACCCCGCGTTCTTGCCGGTCGCGATCGGGCCGATCGGGGCGTGAACGATCCAGCACCATCGCGCCGCGCCGGCGCTTGAGATCCAGCCATCCTTCGCCCGACAACACCCGGTAGGACTGCGCCACCGTATTGAAGTGGACTCCCAGGTCCATCGCCAGCTCGCGCACCCCGGGAAGGATGTCGCCCGGCTTGAGCTTGCCGTCAACGAGCAGGTGGCGAACGGCGTCGACAATCTGCCGGTACACTGGAACCGGTGAATCGACGTCAATAGCAATCGTCAGGTCTTTGGTCATGGCTTTTATTGTATATCTCTACTGTACAAATGTGTCAATTCGAGTTGAGACCATTCGGCACGCGGACCTTCGATTATCCTGACATCGAGGTGACGGCATATGCAGGCAATCGTATGGTTGATCAGCGGACTTCTCGCGGGTTGGTTGGCCCGCATAGTGATGAAGGGGAGGAAGTCCGGATTCCTGGCTGATGTAACACTGGGCATTCTTGGCGGCGTCATCGGTGCATGGATGCTTGGCAGCCTTGGCGGAAAAGTGCCTGTGGCGGGAAGTCCCGCGCATGTTGCCGTGGCCGTCGTTGGCGCGATGATCCTCGTCGGCGTCGGCCGCCTCATTCAGCGCGCCACGTATCACGCCGGGTTGACGACGAGCGGAGGGGCGGTGCCGGGCGTCACCGAATTGGAAGCCTATGTCAAACGCCTCGGGGTTGTGGAACGCCGCGTCTTCAGCGCTCTTGTGCGACGTCAACCCGTTTCAAAAGATCCCACTACGGAATTGACGAACCTGACACTTGGGCAACGCGTCGCCGATGGGATTGCCGAATTTGGCGGAAGTTGGACATTCCTCTTCCTGTTTGCGGCGTTCCTGCTCGGGTGGATCCTTCTGAATACGAAGCAGGGGCCGGACTGGGATCCCTATCCGTTCATCCTTCTTAATCTTCTGCTCTCGTGCCTCGCGGCAATCCAGGCCCCGGTCATCATGATGAGCCAAAACCGACAGGCCGCGAAGGATCGACAGGCCGCGCAGCGCGACTATGAAGTGAATCTCAAATCCGAGATGGAACTGATTTCTTTGCATGCGAAGCTGGATGAAGCGCGGGAAATACAATGGAAGTCCCTTCTCGAAATGCAGCAAACGCAGATGAGTATCCTGGATCGTCTCGAGACGCGTATGAGTTCACTGGAAAAACGGGCCTGATTCAGGGGGCCAGCCCGGCCGGGGCCAGTGCCACAACACTGTAAGCGACTGCCGTGTGGCTTGTCATATTCCGGTAGCCGTGCTTCTGATCGCCGCGAAACACCACAACGTCTCCAGCCTCGAGATCCCACGATTCCCCGCTGACACTCAGCTGTATTTTGCCCGATTCGCAAGTCAGGTACTCTCGCGTCCCTGCCGTGTGTGGCACCCCAGGCATATAAGCTCCTGGCGGCAGTTCCATCCGGTCGATTTCCAGGCCTGCAATCGTGTCGGGCAGAAGCTTGCTTAAGCGAACCTTTCCTCGAGTCGTCGCGGGCAGACTTCCCGATCTGTAGACCTTCACCACAGCGCGCGGCGGTGCGATCAGTTCCTCCAGCGGTACCTTCAGCGCCGCGGCAACTTTCGTGAGGACAGAAAGGGTGGGATTGGATTGCCCCGACTCCAGGTTGGCCCATGTCGGACGCGGGACGTCGGAGACGCGCGCCATCTGCTCCTGAGTCATCCCCCGTGATTCGCGCAGCTGGCGGATGTTCGATGCCAGGTTCATCGCAATGCTGGGCACTCCAACACAATATCCTTCCGACAATATATTGGCAATTCTGATGAATACATAACAGCGCGGACTTATCTTCTGCGCAGGAGGACAAACCGAATGAACATCCATAACGCAACCGTTCTGATAACCGGTGGCAGCCGTGGCCTTGGGCGGGAGCTCGCAAAAGCTCTCGCAGCAGAAGGTGCATCCGTAGTCCTCGTTGCGCGAGACCAGGAGGCATTGAACCGAACTGTCGACGAAATCTGCTCGAACGGAGGGAATGCGCAACCTATCGTTGCTGACATCGGGGATAAGAACGCGATTCATTCCATTGCCGGGCAGGCCGCGGCGCTTGCCGGGCCCATCGATATCCTGATTCAAAATGCCAGTACGCTCGGGCCGGTTCCGCTGCGGCTATTCCTCGACACCGAATGCGAAGATTTCGAGCGCGCGCTGGAAGTGAATCTCATCGGTCCCTTTCGACTCGCTAAAGTGCTCGTTGGGCCAATGGTACTGCGAGGAGCCGGACTTGTTCTGAGCATTACGTCCGATGCGTCAGTCCAGGCCTATCCGGAATGGGGCGCTTACAGTGTCAGCAAGGCGGCGTTAGATCACATGAATCGGCTATTCGCCACAGAGCTGCAGGACACAGGTGTGCAGTTTCTTTCCTTAGATCCCGGAGACATGGATACGGCAATGCACGCTGCAGCCCTGCCCGACGCGGATCGCTCAAAGCTTCAAAAGCCTGAGGATGCTGCTCGACGCATCCTTGAAATCATTCGGCGCGCCGAAGCCTTTCCGAATGGAGCAAGGCTCGTGGCTTCAGAACTGGAGGTGCTCCAATGATTGCCGCAGCCCGCGTTCGCCCCGTTCGCGAACAGACCCGGATGTTGATCATCGATGCTAAGACGGACCAATTCACTGATTCCACGATCGTGGACCTACCGCAAGTGCTTCGCCCATGCGATTTGCTCATCGTAAACGACGCAGCAACGCTCCCCGCTTCCTTCAGGGCGAAGAGTCCGAGCGGAGCTTCCGTCGAGATCCGCCTGGTGAGCCATATCGGAGAATCCGATTGGAAAGCCGTACTGATGGGGGAAGGCACGTGGAGGATTCCGACAGAATTGCGCGGTCTTCCCGAGTTCCTAAAAGTCGGCAGCCGATTCGAGATCGCACAAGAGTTCTCGGCGGAAGTCATCGAAGTCGCGGCTGAATCGAACCGATTGGTGTCGCTGCGGTTTTCGAAACGTGGCAGCGCCATGTGGAGCGGGATCTATGCCTATGGCCGGCCCATTCAGTATTCGTACTTGAGCGACGAATTGCGCTTATGGTCTGTTCAGACGGTGTATGCCTCCCGCCCGTGGGCAGTGGAAATGCCCTCGGCGGGCTATCCGTTGATCTGGAAGACACTGCTGGAGCTGAAGAGGCGCGGGATCCGTGTGGCGAAGTTGACGCATGCGGCCGGGTTAAGTTCGACAGGGGATGACACGCTGGATTCCCGTCTTCCGTTCCCGGAACAGTTTGAGATTCCTTCGGAGACTATCGAAGCCGTGGCCCTTGCGCGTCGATCGGGTGGCAGGGTCATTGCGGTTGGAACAACCGTCGTCCGGGCCCTCGAGGGATCGCATGCGCGCAATGGCAACCTCGAAGCCGGCAAAGGCTGTACCGACCTCGTCATCGACGGCCGCTCCCAGCGACAAGTCGTGGATGGCCTGCTCACAGGGATGCACGATCCGGCACAAAGTCACTTCAGGCTGTTGAGAGCATTCGCAGACGAAAACCTGCTCCGCCGAGCATGGCGACACGCTGCCGCAAGCGGCTATTTGTGTCATGAATTCGGTGATGTTTGCCTGATTGTTTAATGTCAATCCCGCAGCGTCGATCGACGCGAGCTGAAAAATGAATGAACCGCAGAGATGACACGGTCGACATCATGAGCCGCAAGGTGCGCATGCATCGGAAGGCTCAGAGCGCGAGCGCAGAACTGCTCTGCATTAGGACACTGGATTGTTCGAGAAGACTGACGAAGGCTCTCGAACGCCTTCTGGCGATGCAGTGGCGTGGGGTAATGAATCGCCGTCGGAATGTCATGCGACAGAAGATGCCGTCGCAGCGCCTCGCGTTCTGCACTCGCCAGGACAAAAAGATGATAATTGCTCGTGCCTGTCTCCTTCTGCATCGCGAACGGCATTTCGGCAAATGCCGCGCGGTACCTCGCCGCGATCTCGCGCCTTCGCTTGTTTGAAGAATCCAGCCGTCTCAACTTCACCCGCAGGATTGCGGCGTGCAACTCATCGAGCCTGCTATTATCGCCGAGAATTTCCGATGCGTAGTTTTCACGCTGACCGTAGTTCCGCAGCAAATGCGCGGTTCGAGCAAGCTCTGCATTCGAAGTCACGATCATCCCGCCGTCGCCATATGTTCCGAGGTTTTTCGTTGGATAGAAACTGAATGCTGCGGCCATGCCGAATGATCCGCAGCGTCCCCAGGAAGCTTCGCTGCCATGAGCCTGCGCCGCATCCTCGATGATGGGAATGCGAAGCGCGGAAAGTTCCTTGAGGCGCGCCGGCATTCCATACAGGTGAACGGGAATCGCGGCTTTGGTGCGCGAGGACTTCCTTTCCATAGCGTCCGCGGGGTCCATCGTGAAGTCTTCGCGGCTAATGTCCACGAATACCGGGGTCGCGCGCAATTGTGTCACCGCCATTGCTGTCGCGGCCGCGCTGACAGCGGGCACGAGAACTTCGTCACCGGCGCGAACGCCAACTGCAGCAAGAGCTATCCGCAATGCATCCGTTCCCGATGCGACTCCGATACCGCTTGCACTCCTGCAATACCGCGCGAACTCTTCCTCAAAAACCTCGACGGCCGGACCGAGAATGTAGCGGCCCGAAGCAAGCACGCCGCTTATTGCTGCATTGATTTCGTCCGAGAGATTCTCGTACTGCAACCGGACATCATTGAATTCGATGGTCTTGCCTCCAAGTGGCGCGGATTATGCTCCAGTCCTTTTGCGAAACGCAATGGGGGGAGAAATCGGGGCCTGGCCACCCGGTTCCTATTTTCTTGCCCGCAGAAGCCTTGAAGTCGAGAACGAATTTCGCGGCAAGAAAATAGGAACCGGGTGGCCAGGCCCCGATTTCTCCCCCTATTTCCCCCTTATTTCCTTGAAGCGTTCGAAGCGATCGATAAGAGCGAAGTCTTTGCCCGGTTCTACGCGCTCGGCGTCTGAAAGCATCGCTTCGATTGCCGGAGCAGCATCATGGCCCAGGCCACGCCATGCGTAAACTGCTGCGCCGCGCAACGAGCCGAGTCCGGCATCCTTCGGTTGCAGCAATTCCCTTCGAAGTAGCGTTGCCAACACCGGGGCGAGCAACGGTTCTCGGAATCCATTGCCCGACAAAATAATCTCTTCAGCTGCAATTCCGGACTCCCGCTCGATTGTTTCCACATATTGCGCGATGTTAAACAACACACCTTCGGCAACTGCGCGCGAAAGTTCTGCCGGAGAATGGCTCGGCTTTCGACCGTGCCAGCTCGGTTGTAAATCCGGGTTCCATTCCAGCGAACGCTCGCCATTCATCCAGGGAAGAAAAATGGGGATGTCGCTGCCGCCGGCAAGTGTCTCATCAAGCGCGCCAAACTCGCTTCGAGCCCATTCAAGCACATTGCCGCCGTTGCTGCTGGCGCAGCCTAGCAGAAATGCATCAGAGTCGGCGCGATAACAAAACGTTCCCGCGTCGGCATTCAGTGAGAGGCGTGGGACCATCTGGCGCGCAACGCCCGACGTCCCAAGCGTCACAGCCATCCTTCGGGGTGTGGTACAGCCGGAACCGACGTTCGCAAGAAATCCATCGCCGGAACCGCTGATGAGCTTCGTTCCCGAAACCAAACCGAAGCGCTCAGCTCCGGCTTCGGTTATGGTTCCGACAATCGCATGAGGATTCACGACGTCGGGACAATCCTGGGACTCCATCTCGGCAATAGCCAACAGGTCGGGATCCCAATTTCCGGATCGAACTTCAAGCAAACCCGAAGCGCATGCCATTCCGAAATCATCAACGAAGGATCCGGTGAGTTCCCACGCAAGCCAGGCCTTCGGAGATCCGACACGATTCCCGCGACCGGGAGGTTTTGAAGCCAATTTGAAGACTGGAAACATCGGATGGTAGTGACATCCGGTTCGCTCGTGAAAGCGTGAACCCAATTTTCTGCGAACCGCGTCGATGCCTTCCGGCGCCGTTGTGTCCAGCCATGTAAAAATGGGCGTCAATGCCGCGCAACAAGAACTGAGTACGAGGAAACCGTGCATGAAGGAGCCGATCGACACCGCGGCTATCGAAGAACTGCCAGTCAGGGCGCGACCTACCTCAGAAAAGGCACACTCGATGTCATAAACAGACAGGGTCGCTTGGCCCCCTGCATCACGATGCAAGTCCCATGGCGAATCGTGCAGCGCGAGGACATCGAGCTTCTCGTTGAATCGGGCTCCGCGAATACCGCCAGTCCCGATATCGAAGCAAAGGACCTCCATGAGCTCAGGATTTTTGGATCGCGTGACCGCCGAACTTATTGCGCATGATCGCAAGCATCCTGTTTCCAAATGAGTCCGAAATGCGGGAGCGGATCCGTTCGAGCAAAGACAACGTAATAACCGGGCACGGCACGTCGCAAGCGATGGCTTCGGCAACCATCCAGCGCCCTTCCCCAGAGTCTGCAACCTGGGCGCCGATTCCGTGGAGAGTCGGATTTTCCCGAAGAGCATCCGCGGTGAGATCCAGAAGCCACGACCGCACAACGCTACCGTGACGCCAAGTCTCGGCAACCTTTGCGAGATCGAATCCGAACTCCTTCTTGTTCTCGAGAAGAGCGAAGCCTTCGGCAAAGGATTGCATCATGCCGTATTCGATCCCGTTGTGGACCATTTTTGCGTAATGTCCGGCGCCGGACATTCCCATATGAGCCCAGCCTCGATCCGGCGAGGGAGCCAGCGATTCGAAAACGGGTCGAAGACGCGCGACAGCCTCGGGCGTACCGCCGATCATGAGACTGTAGCCTTCTTTGAGGCCCCAGATTCCACCGCTCGTCCCTGCATCGATAAACTCGAAACCGAGTTCGCGCGCGGATGCCGCGCGCCGCATCGTGTCGTGATAGTTGGAGTTCCCGCCGTCGACAAGAATGTCGCCTTTGGCCAGAGATCCGGAAAGGTTCCTGATGGTCTCGTCAACAGCCTCGCCCGAGGGAACCATGATCCAGATCGCGCGGGGCGCGCGCAGCTTTACCGCGACCTCAGTCAGTGATTCGGCACCGATTGCGCCCTCCACCACCATTCCGGCAACGGCAGACTTGTCGCGGTCATAAACAACAATGCGATGACCCGCAGCCGTGAGGCGGCGCGTCATGTTCGCACCCATGCGTCCAAGTCCGATCATTCCCATTTCCATTGAAAGCTATCCTCCGTTGGAATCCCTGCGGCATCTCGCACAACTATACGGGTTAGAATGTTTTGGTGTTGAGACAAAAGTGGGGATCGGTGGTGTGCCCGGGCTGTGGCAATCTCGTCGGAGTGCAGGACGAACGCTGCTTGAACTGCGGTCGATGGAATCCTGGAATGTGGGGCTTCGCGCCCGCCCTGACGCGACTCGGCCGGGACATGGGGTTTGTTCCGTTCGTGATCACTGGCTGCGTGGTGATGTACGTGGCGTCGTGGCTCGTGAATCCTCCAAGGGTCGGAGGCATTTTTGATCTACTCTCTCCGACTTTCGAGGGCACGTTCATTTTGGGAAGCAGTGGACGAAATCCAGTGTTTTTATACAAACGCTGGTGGACGGTACTGACGGCCTCATGGCTTCACGCCAACATTATTCACATTGCTCTGAATATGATGTCTGTCCGCAACGTCGCCCCAATCGTCGCTGAATTCTACGGCGCAAGCCGAATGGTCATTATCTACGTTGTTTCTGGCGTTGTGGGCTTCACGGCAAGCACGCTTGGCGGCGCGTTCATCCCTCGCATTCCGTTTCTGACCGGCGCGGGTTACACAGTGGGAGCTTCCGCCTCCATCGCAGGACTGATTGGCGCAGTTTTTTTCTATGGTCACCGCACCGGAAGCAGGGCGATCTCAGATCAGGCAAGAATGTGGATCATGATGTTCCTGGTTATGGGAGCCGTGTTTCAGGGAATCGATAACTGGGCGCACATTGGCGGATTGGCGGGCGGATATTTGTGCGCCAAATTCCTCGATCCTCTTTACCCCGAGCGCCTCGATCATTTCCTGATCGCGGTCGGCTCGCTGGTCCTGACGCTGATTGCGATTGTGGTGTCTGTGGTCGACGCGTTTTGGTTTTTGGGGTGAGGGTGCCCGAAATTACCGCGTCAAATTGCGGTACTTGATGCGATGCGGCTGGTCCGCATCCGCGCCAAGGCGCGCGCGGCGGTCCGCCTCATACGCGGAGTAGTTCCCTTCGAACCAAACCACGCGACTGTCTCCTTCAAACGCAAGGATGTGCGTCGCGATACGATCCAGAAACCACCGATCGTGGGTGATGATCACTGCGCACCCCGCAAAATTCTCGAGAGCCTCCTCGAGCGCGCGCATTGTGTTCACGTCAAGATCGTTCGTAGGCTCGTCGAGGAGCAACACGTTCGCGCCCTCCTTCAACATCTTCGCGAGGTGCACGCGGTTGCGTTCACCGCCCGAAAGGTTCCCCACTTTCTTCTGCTGATCCGGACCGTGGAAATTGAATCGTGCAACATACGCACGGGAATTCACCGCCCGCGTTCCGAGCGTGACCGTTTCCTGCCCGTCGGAAATCTCATCCCAAACGGACTTCTCTCCCCGCAATACATCACGACTCTGATCGACGTATGCCAGCTTGACAGTCTCGCCAAGACGGATCGTTCCCGCATCGGCCTTTTCCTGATTCGTGATCATGCGAAACAGCGTGGTCTTGCCGGCGCCGTTCGGTCCGATGACTCCGACGATACCGCCGGGCGGCAATCGAAAGGTCATGTCTTCAACGATCAAACGATCGCCATAAGCCTTTCGAACGCCGTTGGCTTCAATCACAACCTGACCGAGCCGCGGTCCCGGGGGGACATAAATCTCGAGTTCCTGGACCTTCTTGTCCGTTTCCTGATTGAGCATCGCTTCGTAGGAGTTGATGCGCGCCTTGCCCTTGGCCTGACGACCTTTGGGCGACATGCGGATCCACTCAAGTTCGCGCTGCAATGTCTTCTGACGGTCGGTCTCCGCCTTCTCTTCCTGGGCGAGGCGAATACCCTTTTGCTCGAGCCACGACGAGTAATTCCCTTCCCACGGAATACCGTGGCCACGGTCGAGTTCCAGAATCCATCCCGCGACGTTGTCGAGGAAATATCGATCGTGCGTTACAGCGATGACCGTCCCGGGATATTCCTGAATGTGCCGTTCGAGCCATGCTACGGACTCCGCGTCGAGATGGTTCGTGGGTTCATCGAGCAGCAGGATGTCGGGCTTTTGCAGCAAGAGGCGGCACAAGGCGACACGGCGCTTCTCGCCACCCGAAAGAATCGCAACACTTGTATCCGGAGACGGACAGCGCAAGGCATCCATGGCCATTTCGAGACGTGCATCGAGATCCCAGGCGCCCACGGCATCCAGCTTCTCCTGTACGGTGCCCTGCCGTTCGAGAAGCTTATTCATCTCATCGTCGGACAGAGGTTCACCAAACTTTGCATTAATCTGGTCGAACTCGGCGAGCAGATCGACAATTGGCTGCACGCCCTGTTCGACGATCTGCCGGACGGTCTTGCTGGAATCGAGCTGCGGTTCCTGCTCGAGAAAACCAATGGTGAAGCCGGGCGAAACCGCCGTTCGGCCCTGAAACTCCTGATCGACTCCGGCGAGAATCCGCAGCAGCGAACTCTTTCCGGATCCGTTCAGACCGATAACGCCAATCTTGGCGCCGTAGAAATAAGAAAGGTAGATGTCCTTGAGAACGGCTTTCTTGTCGTAATACTTGCTGACTCCAATCATGGAGTAGATAACTTTGTTCGGAGTTGTGCTCATCTAAGATGCGGTCCTTATGAACGGGCGGATTCCCACCGCTGAGCAGAGAGAATCAGCCCGTGAAGTTAATCTGAGGATTCCTTTTTACGAGAAGCTTGCGATGGCGTCTGCCTGGGTTTCGTGAACGTCGAAAACGGTGTTCAACTTGGTGAAGTGAAGCAGGTCCGTCACCTGCCGGCCAGGGTTCGCAAGCTTTAACTGCCCCCACGACTTGCGGCTGTTGCTGTTGCACTGGTGGCATCGTTCCCACTGGCCCTGATCGTCCTTGAAAAGCGTGGAACCGCAATCGGCGCAGATGGTTTGTGTCACGGTTCCCAATGCGAGCACAAGCTCTCCAAGCCCGCTGCTGTCGATGTAGGAGACTTCCTTGAGGTCGATGAGGATCTTATTGTGGCCTTTCGCAATCTCATCGCGAATTTGATTTCGGAACGCAGTCAATGCGTCTCCGGCCGTGATACGGCCCTCGAGTACGACAATAGAAACTCCCGGATCGCGTTGAGTAACCTTTACGTCCATTTCGATCTCCCTACTGTGCCGGCGTGTCCCTGATGATCGCCGAAAGAATCATATCCGGATCAATCCGCTCTGCCTCGCCCTCGAAGTTAAGAATCACGCGATGCCGCAGCGCCGGAAGAACAACACTCTGGATATCGGAAGCGGAGACTTCCGGACGGCCGTTCAGCAGAGCGTGCACCTTGCCGCCAAGAACGAGCGCCTGCGCGCCGCGCGGACTCGCTCCGTACCGAAGATATTTCTTGGTCATCGCATGAGCGAATTCCGTGCTCGGCTGAGTGGACATGACCAGCCGAATCGCATACTCCTGCACCTTCTCGGATATGGGTACCTGCAGCGCAGTTTCGCGCAGTTCCAAAATCTTTCCCGCGTCCCAGACTCTGTCTACGGTGGGCTCATCCAGGTAAGTCGTGCGGTCAAGAATCGTGTGGACGCTCTCGATATCAGGGAACCCCATTCTCAGCTTCAGGAAGAACCGGTCAAGTTGAGCTTCGGGCAAAGCATACGTGGCTTCGAGTTCCAGGGGGTTGAGCGTCGCCAGCACAACAAACGGTTGATCGAGTTTGTAAGTCTTTCGACCGACGGTGACCGTCTTTTCCTGCATCGCTTCAAGAAGAGCAGACTGGGTTTTCGGAGTCGCGCGGTTGATTTCGTCCGCAAGAATCACGTTCGCAAAGATCGGCCCCGGCTGGAAATCGAGGTACTTTTCGCCGGTCTCGCTTTCGCGAACGACGTTGGTTCCCAGAATATCGGCGGGCATCAGATCCGGTGTGAACTGAATCCGTGAAGATTTCAAGTGCAGCGCGTCACACAGCGTCTGGACGAGCTTGGTCTTGCCCAAACCCGGAACGCCTTCGAGCAGAACGTGGCCTCGGGCAAGGATCGCCATCAGGACGTCGTCGATGATATTGCTGTATCCAACGATAACCTTGGAGATCTCCCCGCGGACTCGCTGAAATTCGCCCTTAAAGGACTCCAGGTGCTCGTGATCCAGATGCGTGATCATATGGACAGGGATTATACGGCAGGAAAATCGTAATCAAGGTTAAAAACAGGGGTAGGCGGTGGGTGGCAGTTTTTTACCACAGAGGAGGAAGATCTGGGGACAGCCCCCGAATTCGAACTGGAAAATGTATGTAGACTGAAGATCTGTCGTTCGAATTCGGGCTCTGTCCCCCGATCTTCCCCTTACGCTCGGCCCGCCACCTCTCCCGTCTGCGTATTGACCCGAACCGTCTCCCCTTCCTTCATGAACAGCGGAACCTTCACCTCGAGCCCGGTTTGCAACTTTGCAACCTTGGTGGCGCCGCCGGCCGCCGTATCCCCGCGCAATCCCGGCTCGCAGTAGGTGATTTCCAGTTCGACGTACTGAGGCATTTCGAGGGACACCGCATTGCCTTTGTACTTGAAGATCTGCAGGTTAAGGCCGTCCTTCAGGTAATACCGGTCGTCTCCGATGTTGTCGGCGGGAAGGGAAAACTGCTCGTAAGTGGACTCGTCCATAAAGTGAAACCCATCGCCGTCGGAGTAGAGAAACGACACAGATGCGATTTCCACGTCGGGTTCGGGAAACTTCTCGCTGGTTCGGAACGTCTTCTCCAGAACGGCTCCGTTCAGAAGATTCTTCAAACGGGTTCGAACCATCGTCGACGCCCCGCGCGCTGTTGGCGTCGCAAAAAAGACGTCCAGCACGTTGTAGGGCTGGTCATCGACCTCAATTAACATTTTCTTCTTCAGTTCATTGGCTCCAATTAATGCCATTCCTGCTCCTAAACTACATTGGGCAGCGTAATCCGGAATGTCGCACCCGGTCCGTCGCTGCTTTCGAGGGTCAATTGTCCACCGTTCACTTCGACCGCCCAGCGCGCAATCGACAATCCGAGCCCCGTTCCTCCGCCATTCTCACGCGAGCGCGAACGGTCCGCCCGGTAGAAACGATCGAAGACACGGGGACGCATGTCTACGGGAATCCCGGGACCTGTATCGCTGACATCCAGCACAGCCATGCCATCCGCGGAGATGGATACTCGGACGACGATCGTGCCACCCATCGGGCTGTACTTGATTGCGTTGTCGACGAGGTTGAGCAGCGCCTGCCGCAACACCATGCGGTCGCCAAGGCAGAGTGTTGAGCCACCGGCTTCCACTGTAACCGATTGCTGTTTCTCCTCCGCAAGAACGTCCAGTTGTGCCGTGACTTCTTCCGCAAGCTCTGCGAGATCCACGCGATCGCGAACCAGCATGGATTCACCACTGTCCGCGCGCGATAGCATCAGCAGGCGATCCACCAGCAGAGACAGTCGGTCTACCTCCTCTAACATGCTGCCGATGATTTCTCGGTAGTCAGAGGCTTCGCGCCGGCCGCGCAATCCGATTTCGCCCACGCTGCGCATCGCCGTGAGCGGTGTCCGCAATTCGTGCGACGCATCTGCCGTGAAGCGACGCATCTGCTCGAACGAGGACTCGAGACGTTTCAACGTTTGGTTGAAGACTGTTGCCAACCGTCCGAGTTCATCCTTTGGATTGTCAACCGGAAGCCGTTCCTTTAAGCGTTCCGCCGTAATCAGCCGTGCCTGTTCTGCCATGCGATCGACAGGCAAAAGGGCGCGTCGCGCCAGCGTGTACCCGCCGAGCCCGGCAATCGCAACGGCAACCGGGAGGCCGAGAAGCAGGATTAGCAACAAGTCCCGCAGGTTCTGACGCATCGGCGCCTCTGACTCCGAGACCTGTACGACAAGCATCACGTTTCCGACCTGCGTCGTTCCGGTGAGGATGCGGCGGGGTGGAACCATCTCGTTCAGCGTGCGGATATTGCCATCCGGATTCTTGGCCAAATCTGCTGCAACGTCGATCGGATTTCGCCGGGCCTCAAATGTGGCGCCGAGGAGCTTCTGACCATTCTCGCTCCACAACTGCATCCATTGGCTCTCTTCACTCTCGGTATCCTCGAACCTCGCTTTTCCACTGATCAACTGACGGACCATTTGCTCCGTCATCATGCTTTTCGGCCACGCAAAATCATCGCGGAGAGCCTTGTCGAGGGCCTGTGACAGAGTTCTCTGGACGGACACATAGACGACTCCCGCGTAGACCGCCAGAACGACGAGCATGGCCACGACATAGGCGATGGTGAGCCGAATTCGTACACTTCGAAACCGTTTCCGAAGACTCATGGCTCTCCTTGCTTCAGCATGAATCCGACACCACGAACGGTGTGGATAAGCTTTTCATAGGGTTCGACATCGACTTTCCTGCGCAACCGCGCAATATGTACGTCGATCACATTATTCAGTGGGGTTCCGCGAGCCGTCTCTTTCCAGACATCGCGAGCCAGCATGTCGCGCATGACGACCTGTCCTTCATGCCGCATGAGGTACTCGAGGAGTTCGAATTCGCGGGCCGTCAGGTCGACGGGTTTGCCCCCGCGCGACACTTTTCGAGTCACGATATCCATGTCCAGATCGGCAATCCCGAACCGTAACATGTCCACGGTGCGGCCGCGACGAAGCAGCGCACGGATGCGGGCCAGCAGTTCCTCGAAAGCAAAGGGTTTGACCAGATAGTCATCTGCACCGCTGTTCAGACCCGTGACGCGATCCTCGAGCGAATCCCTGGCGGTGAGTAACAACACCGGGGTTTCCAGGCCGCGCTTCCGGATGGTTGTCAGGATCTGAAGGCCATCGCGGCCGGGCAGCATCAAGTCCAGGAGGATGAGGTCAAACTTCTCCGTATTGACGCAGAAGAAGGCGTCTTCACCTGTCGGTGCAACGATAACTTCGAAGTGTTCTCCTTCGAGCCCTTCCCGTAAGGCATTAGCAACCTTCTGTTCATCTTCGACAACGAGGATTCTCATCAGAGGATAACCATTTTAATGCAACCGGGCAGGAAATAAGGGGACGGACTACTCAACCCCCAAACTCCTGACAAAATTCACCGCGGTGGATTAATTTTCCGCAGGAGTTTGGGGGTTGAGTAGTCCGTCCCCTTATTTCCCTTCAAGAGATGTTGCGAATCAAAGCCTCGCCGAAGTCCTTCGTCGAGGCAGAACCTCCGAGATCACGCGTCCTGACGCAGTCGTGGTTCAAGGTACGATCGATGGCTCTGCGCAAAAGCTCCGCCAGATCGTGGCGCCCGACATGCGCGAGCATCATTGCAGCTGCCAGGATCAACGCCAGCGGATTGGCGACGCCCTTTCCCGCAATATCCGGCGCCGAACCGTGGACAGCCTCAAAGATCGCTGCATTTTCCCCAATGTTTCCGCCCGGAGCCATTCCCAGTCCGCCAACCAGCCCGGCGATTTCATCGGAGAGAATGTCCCCGAAGAGATTGGTGGTCACGATCACATCGAACTGCCAGGGATTCAGAACCAGTTGCATCGCACAGGCGTCGACAATGCGGTCTTCTGTCTTGATACGCCCTTCGTACGCTTTTCCCACCTCGCGAGCTGTTTCCAGGAAAACCCCGCCCAGCGCCTTCAGGATGTTCGCCTTGTGAACGATCGTCACCTTCTTGCGGCCGTGTTTTACGGCGTAGTCGAAAGCGAACTCCGCTATGCGGCGGCTTCCCGCGCGGGTGTTCACACCAGATCCAATCGCGACAGCGTGCGGATCCCCCTCGATCGGAATGTAATGCTCGAAGCCAACGTAGAGTCCTTCGAGGTTTTCGCGCACAGTGACGAGGTCAATGTTTTCGTACCGGCCTCCCGGCATTAGCGTGATTGCGGGCCGCACGTTGGCGTACAGATGAAACTCTTCCCGCAACCTCACATTGGAGGATCTATAGCCTCCGCCCACCGGCGTTTCGAGAGGCCCCTTCAATGCAAGGCCCGTCCGCCGGATGCTGTCGAGGGCGGCAAGCGGAAGGGGATCGCCACATTCCTGCACTCCCTTCTTGCCCGCTGTCTGAACGTCCCATTCAAATGGCGCGCCGAGAGCGTTAAGAACTCTCAGCGTGGCTTCCATGATTTCGGGGCCGATGCCATCGCCGGGAATTAACGTTGCGGGAATCTTTGTGGGCTCAGAGGCTGGAGTCACGATGCTTATTATCGGCACGGCGAGGGAATGGGGAAACAGGTTTGTTCGGGAGAAGCATCAGGGTCGCATGTCTCGGGAAACCATCCGACGATTTAGTCATCCGGCGAAGTTCAATCATCAACTTCGCCGGTTGGTCGGACTCCTTACCGGATCACCGCGATTCCTTCCCTATCAAAGTCGAACGTATAACTGCTTGCCCTTGAATCGAGGGGCGCGGCTCCAATCCGATCGGCACCAGGCGAGCTATTGAAGTACGCCTTGATTTCGTCAAACGTATGCGGTCCGTTCGTTGCCTCGAGCAGCCGCGCGACAATTCCGGTGACGTGAGGAGTTGCCATGCTCGTCCCAGACATTCGCGTTGTTCCACCGCCCAGTTTTAAGGAAAGGATTCCCAGCGCTTCGAGGTAGCACTGCACGCCTCGTTTAACGATGTCTTCACGTTCATCACCCGGAGCGGAGATCGTCACTCCCATGCCATCGGACGTGAAATACGAAGCCGAGTCCTGCTTCACCGTTATATTGCATCCGCTGACGCCGTCCATTGCCGTGGTACTGGCAACCGTCACGACAAGCGATTCGTAGGCAGCCGGTACTTGCTGGGCTACGTCCAGGCTTGGGTCATTCCCGGCTGCGACAACAACAATCACACCGGCCGCATGAAGGCGCGCAATGGCTTGCCGGAACTCGGAGTCTGTGTCTGATCCCGGCCCCCCCAGGCTCATATTGACGACTCGAACCCGAGGCGTTCCATCGTTCCACAACCAATCCAGCCCGTCGATGACACCGGACCAGCTCCCCTGACCCTGGGCATTCAGAACCTTGACACAATGGAGTGAAGCTCGAGGCGCCACCCCCCGAACGTCGATAGCGTTGTCCAGGGCCGCAACGATACCGGCAACGTGAGTGCCGTGACCATTGTCGTCCTGGCAATTGGATGTTCCATCCAGAGCGTTGTATCCGTCAGCAACTGCCAGGTCCGGGTGATTGAAATCGATACCGGTATCCACGATCGCAACATCTATACCCTTGCCGGACGAGGTCGCCGTCGGAGCGCCCACTCGCAGCACACCGGCCGGTGTGATTTGCGCGGGAGGTGGAGGTGGTGGCGTCGGGTCGCCTCCTGGCTTTCCTTTACCCTTCTCGGACGCCCGATCCGCGGCATTCAAGGACTGGCTTGCAAAGACCGGATAGTCCGGAGTAATGGCTTGCACGCCGGCTTCTGCGGCCAAAGCGCGACGAGCATTTTCGTTATTGATGGTCACCGCAATCGCATCCACGATGCTGTAATTGTGTCGAAGCGTGGCGTTGTGACGTGCAGCAGCCGCAGCCCTTGCGGCTTTGGGCGTACCCTGTTGAAACCTGACAATGTAATCGTTGGATTGTGCCGCCGCCGGTAAGCTGAAGGCGGCCAGAATCGAGAGCGTGATCAGAATCCTCAGTCGGTAGGTCATTCCTTTGCCTCCCTAAACCAGCGGCCACAATAGGATGCAGACGTCGCTCTGTCAATGCTTCGTTAGCGTCAAAATGCCGTGTTAGCATGAGGCGTTTCAAACCGGGAAGGAGCTCGCAGATCATGGCAAATGTTGCATTTATCGGCCTGGGCGTGATGGGGTATCCCATGGCGGGACATCTCGCCAAGCGGGGCAGCCATAGCGTAACGGTATTCAACCGCACTGCCGCGAAGGCAGGAAAATGGGTTGCGGAGTATGGAGGCAGAGCGGCCCCGACACCCCGCGCCGCTGCCGAAGGTGCGGACTTCGTATTCTCCTGCGTCGGTAACGATGACGATCTGCGGTCCATCACAGTCGGCCCCGCGGGCGCGTTTGAAGGCATGAAGAAAGGCGCGATCTTCATCGACAATACGACTGCCTCTGCCATCGTCGCGCGTGAACTCGACGCTGCAGCAAGGACGCGTGGCTTTGGCAGTCTCGACGCCCCTGTCTCCGGAGGACAGGCCGGCGCCGAGAATGGTCAGCTCACTGTGATGGTCGGAGGCGATCCGGAGACGTTCGAGCGCGCCAGACCCGTTATCAGCTGCTACGCAAAAATGGTCGGACTGATGGGGCCTGCGGGTTCCGGACAACTTACCAAAATGGTGAATCAGCTATGCATCGCAGGCCTCGTGCAGGGACTGGCTGAAGGCATTCACTTTGCGAAAAAGGCCGGCCTCGATGTCGAACAAGTGATCGGCGTTATCTCAAAAGGCGCCGCGCAGTCCTGGCAGATGGAGAATCGCTACAAGACCATGACCGCCGGCAAGTTCGATTTCGGCTTTGCCGTTGACTGGATGAGAAAAGACCTCGCGATCACGCTGCAGGAAGCCCGGAAAAACGGTGCGAAACTGCCAGTGGCGGCTCTGGTCGATCAGTTCTATGCAGAGGTTCAGGCAATGGGCGGCCGTAGATGGGACACGTCCAGCCTCATTGCACGACTGGAACAAGAATAGGTTCGTTATGCGTCGCCTCGCTCCATTGTTCCTGCTGCCGATCCTGCCCGTCCTCGCGCTCGGGCAGAGTGGAGCGGGAACGTTTGCCGGCCCTACCGGGCAACTTGGCGTATGGGTTCCGCCTAACGCCGGAGACGAGCGGCTCGTCGAACTGGATGCTCTGCCTCCCGTAAATCCATTTGCAATCGAATCCAATCCACTCCAGCGCACCCCGCGTGTCGCTGCAAGCAATGCAGATCCGGCCTTTAAGAAGCTAACGATAGGAGAAGTTCCATTTCAGGCATGGTCTCGAGCCCTGTATGCGTACCGGCAGGACAACCAGCTGGAACCTCACACCCGCTGCAAGCCTTCCGGCGGACCGCGTCCTTTTCTGACGCCTTATGGGGTCGAGATTCTCGAGTTGCAGGAGCTTCAGCGCGTTCTTATCGTCGATATCGGAGGACCTCACACGATGCGGGTTGTCTACCTGGACGGTAGAACGCATCCGAAAGATCTTGCTCCGGATTATCTCGGACATTCCATTGGCCGGTGGGAGGGTAAAACGCTGGTTGTGGATACTGTCGGCTTTAACGAGCGGTTCTGGATCGAAAGATTCGGATTGCCGCACACGCAACTCCTGCATGTCATCGAACGGTTTACGCGTATTGACCAGACTACTGTCAAATATGAAGTGACTATCGACGATCCCGGCGCCTACACGGCAGCGTGGACGAGCGGCATTTTGCTGCGCTGGAATCCCGCTCAGGAACTCTTCGAATACGTCTGCCAGGACAACAACCTCGCGCCGCAACTCATGCTCGGAGCCGCCGAATCCGTGGACCGCACAAGCCTCACTGTCCCGTAATGAGCACACCGGTTGTTGAGAGCATTTCTCTCCATCCTATCAAGTCGCTCGACCCGCTGATGGTCGATGCAGCCCGGATATTGCCGAGCGGAGCTCTCGAACACGATCGGGAGTTCGCGCTGTTCGATGAGCACGGCAAGGTCATTAACGGAAAGAGGGACGCCAGGATTCACCGCATCCGCGCCGGCTATAACCTGGAAACACTGTCAGTCTCCTTGAATAGCTCCAAAACGTTTGACCTTCTCCACGACAGACAAGAGATCGAAGACTGGTTTGGGAACTTCCTGGGCTTGCCGGTTTCGATGAAGAGAAACACAGAGACAGGTTTCCCCGACGATCTGGAATCGCCGGGGCCCACGATCGTGAGCTCGGCAACGTTGCGCGAGGTGGGTGACTGGTTTGGAATCGACAATCTTCAGGAGACCTGCCGCCGCTTTCGAGCCAACATTGAGATCGCAGCGGAACAGCCATTCTGGGAAGACCGCTTGGTCGGAGATTTTGAAACAACGTTGGAGTTTCAGATCGGTGACGTCACCGTTCTTGGAGTCAATCCGTGCCAGCGATGCGCTGTGCCATCGCGCGATCCCTCTAGTGGAAGTGTGACACCGGAATTTCAGCGCGTATTCTCGGAGAAGCGCGCGGCAAAACTGCCGCCATGGGCGACTCAATCGCGCTTCAATCATTACTATCGCCTCGCCGTAAACACGCGGATCCCCGTATCCCAGGCCGGCAAGCTCCTTCGTGTTGGCGACGCAGTTCGGGATTAGGGACGGGAGCTTTGTGATTGATGAACTATGAATTGAGATTTGTTAAGTTGTGGAAAAAGCATTTTTTCATCTAACAAATATCAATTCATAGTTCATCAATCACAAAGCTCCCTATTTCCCAAAATGATCGGTGGCCATTTCAGCGATTGCAGCGCCTATTCGAAGCGAAGACGTTGCCGCAGGGGAAGGCGCATTCAAGACGTGAATCATCCGCGGCGCGCGCACGACATGAAAGTCATCGAGAAGTTTTCCTGATGGATCCATGGCCTGCGCGCGAACGCCGGAACCACCGGGCTTCACGTCCCCAGTGCGCAGCTCCGGAAGCAGACGCTGCAAGGCTTTCACAAAGGCGTGTTTGCTGAAGGACCGCCACATTTCGCCCATTCCGGTCTTCCAATTGAGCCGAGCCATCTTCCAGAAGCCGGCGTAACCGAGCGTGTCGGACAGATCGCTGATCTTGAAATCCGTCTTTCGATAACCTTCACGCTTGAAGGCTAGAACCGCATTCGGTCCTGCTTCCACGCCACCCCCAATCATGCGAGTGAAGTGGACACCAAGAAACGGGAAGCTGGGATCAGGCACAGGATAGATCAGGTTTTTCACGAGAAAAGCCCGATTCGGGAGAAGTTCGTAATACTCGCCGCGAAAAGGAACAATTCGAACGCCGGGATCGACCCCGCACAATCGCGCCACACGATCCGACTGCAGGCCGCCGCAATTCACCAGCGCCTTGCAGCGAATCTCATCCGCGTAAGTTTTCAGCACCATTTCTCCACCGATCGTGCGGAATCCAACAAAGCGGGATGCCAGCTTCAGACTGCAACCTCGATTCTGCGCAAGGCGCGCCAGTTGGCTCGCAACGGCTTTGTAGTCGACAATGCCCGTTTCAGGAACATGAAGACCGCGAAGTCCGGATGCATGCGGCTCGTACTCCTTAATTTCTTCTGCGGTCAGCCAGCGAATTCCCTTCAATTTATTGGCTTCTCCCCTGCGATGCAGCTCTTCAAGCCGAGGAAACTCGCTGGGATCGGTCGCGACCACAATCTTGCCGCAGCGTTCATGCGCGATACCGTACTCCTCACAGAAGCGGTACATCGCTTCGCGTCCTTCGACGCAATACTGCGCTTTCATCGATCCTGGCTTGTAGTAGAGACCGGAGTGGATCACACCGCTGTTGTGGCCCGTCTGATGGGCGGCGAAGCGATCTTCGGCTTCCAGTAGAACCATCCGGGAACCTGGACGGGCTGTGAGCAACGCATTCGCCGTTGCCAATCCCACGATCCCGCCACCCACCACTGCAATGTCGTAGACACCTTTACTCATAACGAACCGTTGATTCTACAGGATCGGGGGGCGTATAGACTCGTGGAGCGAACCCGACGGCAACCTCACGTGTTTGACCCTCGGAGACCCCTCACAACCTTACGGTTTGGGGAACCCATGGCTATCGCCTCTCGTATCCCCAATTGCCTTGACACCCTGTTCAGGGGTTTGGTATCCGACTATCACTCTTTGGATTCAGCATAAGGGAGCAGGAATGGCTGTACAGCGAATGAAGTGGATACTTCTGGGTGTCCCCGGGATCGTTCTGATGACGTGGATGACTCTGGCGTTGCAGACACGCAAAGTCGACGATAACGCATTGAAAAACGCGGCAAAGGGAACCGAATGGCTTACCTATGGTCAAAGCTGGACTGAACAACGCCACAGCACATTGACGCAGATCACACCCGAAAATGTCAGCCGCCTCGGCCTCGCGTGGCAGTACGAAGTCGGTGAAGGTGGCGGCAAGCAGGAGGGTACGCCGCTCTTCGCGAATGGAATCATGTACGGTCAAACAAACTGGAGCATCACGTTCGCTGTCGATGCGCGCACCGGGAAGGAACTGTGGCGCTACGATCCCAAGGCCGACCGCACCATGAATCAGCCCGGGCAGTCACGGCTGTGCTGCGGTGTTCTCAGCCGCGGTATCGCGTTGTACGAAGGTAAAGTCCTGGTTCCTGTCGTGGACGGCCGAATCGAAGCGCTGGATGCGGCGACGGGAAAGCTTCTGTGGTCGTCGCCCGCGATCCCCAAGCCTGTGCCCGGGGAAATTTCCCCATACTCGATCACGATGGCTCCACGCGTGGCGAAAGGAAAAGTGTTTATCGGCAACGCGGGAGGCGAATTCCCGCCCTTTCGTGGATATGTCGCAGCCTTTGACGTCGATAACGGAAAAGAACTCTGGCGGTTCTATATCGTACCGGGCGACCCGTCGAAGGGATTCGAAAACAAAGCGATGGAAGCTGCCGCCAAAACATGGGCCGGTGAATGGTGGAAGATGGGCGGCGGCGGATCCATCTGGGATGGCATGGCATATGACCCGGACGAGAACCTTCTCTATGTCGGAACCGGCAACGGGCTGCCCTGGCCCCAGGATATCCGTCAGGGAAAGAGTACGCCTCACCTCGATAATCTCTACATCGCTTCCATCATTGCGATCAACGCGGATAACGGCCAGTTGAAGTGGCACTACCAGTGCACGCCCGGCGACCAATGGGATTACGATGCGATCCAGCACCTCGTGCTCGCCGACATCCGGATCAATAATCGCAATCGCAAGGTGATCATGCAGGCCAACAAGAATGGCTACTTCTACGTGATCGACCGTGTGAACGGCGAGTTCATTTCTGCTGGAGAAATGTCTCTGATCAGCTGGTCCAGAGGCATGGATGCGAAAGGCCGCCCGCTGATCAATCCCGAGGCGTACTACTCTGCAGAGCGCGGCGTGACGGTTTATCCCGTTCAGATGCACAACGCTTCGCAGATGTCGTTCAGCCCGCAAACCGGATTGATCTACGTCCCCATCAATCCATCCAGCACGTTCAGTTTCACCGCAGCCGACAGCTTCACGCCAACCCCCGGTGCTCAGAATCTAGGGCTGCGCGGGCGTGGGGCTACAGGCGCTGCTCCGCCGCTGTCGACGCCGGCTCCCTACGGACCCGTTCGCAAAAACCCGGATGGCAGCGACGTGCGCGGCGGCATCATCACCGCGTGGGATCCCGCGACTCAAAAGGAGCGGTGGTTTGCTATGGGCGGCGGCAATACAGATGGTGGCGTGCTGACGACGGCTTCGAATCTTGTCATTCAAACGACTCCGCAGGGACGACTGCGGGCATACACCGCCGATAAGGGCCAACAGCTTCTCGATGTCGCGCTTCCTCTGACTTCAGGAGTTGGACCGCCGATGACCTTCTTACTCGACAACAAGCAGTACATCGCCGTGATGGCCGGCACCGGTGCTACCGGCAATCGTGGCGGGGGTGGTGGTCGCGGCGGCAACCGTGGGGGCGGAGCAGGCGCACCGCAGGAACCGACCGCTGCAGCAGCAGCGCGCGGTAACGCAGCGGCCCCGGTACCAACTCCTCCAGCACCGGCAGCGCCTGCGGCGCAGGAGCCGGCAACTCCGCCTGCGCCGGGGGCCAACAACCCGAAGTTGTTTGTGTACACTTTGGATCCACCGGCTTCCGCCGGCGCAGCACGTTAATTAACGCAAGAAAGGACTGAGCAACATGCTGAGAACAAAGCTGAGGCTGCTCCTGCCCACCGTGGCAGTTCTGCTGACAACATGTATAGCGATCGGCCAGCAGAATCGGCGCATCGACGAAAATACGCTGAAGAGCGCGGGGAAGAGCAATACAGAAGACTGGCTGATGTACGGTCTGAACTATCAGGAACAACGGTACAGTCTCCTGAAACAGATCGACACGTCCAACGTGAACAGGCTTGGTCTCGCCTGGACTTATGAGATCGGGGTCGGCGGCGGCAACCAGGAAGCGACTCCTCTCGTGCACAACGGCGTGCTGTACAGCATCACCAACTGGAGCATTACCTTCGCGGTGGACACGCGCACCGGCAAGGAACTCTGGCGCTACGATCCCAAGGTCGATCGCGCATTCCAGCCGAAAGTCTGTTGCGGCATCGTGAATCGCGGCCTCGGCCTCTATCAGGGGAAGGTATACGTACCCGTGATTGACGGGAGGCTCGTCGCACTCGATGCCACGAACGGAACTCAAGTCTGGAGCGTGCAGACAACCCCGGTTGGCGAAGACTACTCCGTAACCATGGCGCCACGCATCGCCAAGGGCAAGGTCATCATCGGCAACGCGGGTTCGGAATATCCCGTGCGGGGTTATGTAACGGCCTACGACGCCGAAACCGGCAAGCAGGCGTGGCGTTTCTACACCGTCCCCGGCGATCCGAAAAAGGGTTTCGAGAATAAGGCGATGGAAGCCGCAGCCAAAACCTGGGGCGGCGAGTGGTACAAATACGGCGGCGGCGGCACCGTCTGGGATGGCATGGCTTACGACCCTGACTCGAACCTTGTCTATTTCGGGACCGGCAACGGCGGGCCGTGGCCTTCGGATTTCCGTCAGTCGAAAGGCCTCGACAATCTTTATGTTTGCTCGGTCATTGCGCTGAACGCCGATACCGGCGAGTACAAGTGGCATTACCAATTCGTTCCGGAAGATTCCTGGGACTTCGACAGCGTGCAGCAATTGACACTCGCCGATCTCCGGATCAACGGTCAGAACCGCAAAGTCATCATGCAGGCGAACAAGAACGGCTTCTTCTACGTTCTCGATCGTCTCACCGGCAAGGTGGTCTCCGCCGCGCCGTTTGCCCAGGTAAACTGGGCGAGTGAAGTTGATCTGAAAACGGGTCGACCCATGATCCGACCCGAAGCGTTCTACGGTAAGGACCGCGCGATTCAGATCTTCCCGGGCCCTGGCGGCGCGCACAACTGGGCACCGATGGCATTCAACCCCACAACGAATCTGATTTACATCCCGACATCGGCAAACAGCAGCTCAACCTATCGCCTGCCCGATTCGTATACCTACCAGGCAGGCCGCACGAACATGGGCGTTGCATTCGGTGGTGGCGGCGGCGGTGGTGGTGGACGCGGTCCGGCGCCACAGCCCAACACCGCAGCAACCGGTGGAATCGCGGAACCCGGAGCTGCAGCCGGCGCCGGATTCGCTGTTGCGACTGGCCCCGCGCCAGGAGCAAACGTCGCACCGGCTTTGCCAAGCGTCGGTCCGGTCGACAAGGACGGCAAGTTCTACGCAGGGAACTGGCTCATTGCTATCGATCCCGCCACGCAGAAAGAAAAGTGGCGTGTCCAGGGCGGCGGCAGCATCGGTGGTGGCGCCTTGACCACTGCCGGAAACCTCGTCTTCCAATCAACGAATAACGGACACTTGCTTGCTTATAAAGCCGACACCGGAGACAAGGTGCTCGATGTTGCTACGAATCAGGCCGGCGGTATGGGCCCGCCGATCACCTTCATGGTGGATGGCAAGCAGTACATCGCAGTGGCCGGAGGGCTTGGTCAACGCGGAGGTTTCGGCGGCGGAGGACGTGGCGGTCCTGGCGGACCGGGAGGCGCAGGGCCAGGCGGGCCCGGGGCAGCACCCGGTGCGGCCCCGGTGCCTCCAGCGCCCGGCGCGACGGCACCTCCTGCTCCACCTGCACCCGCCGCGCCCGCAACTCCGCCCGTCGCGCCTCGTCTCTACGTGTACGTGCTGGATGGTAAGGCTGTAAATCCCACGCCCGAACCGCCTCCAGCACCGGCTGGCGGCTTCGGTGGATTTGGTGGTCCTCCTCCCGCTGGTGGTCCCGGCGCTCCAGGCGCACCCGCAGCACCAGGCGCTCGCGGCCAGTAGAATTCCGGGCAGAGGAGAGGGGAAAAATCGGGAGCTTTATGATTGATTAACTGTGAAATGAGATTTGTTAAGTTTGAGAAGGGTGCCTTTCAGCTAACAAATCTCATTTCACAGTTAATCAATCATAAAGCTCCCGATTTTTTCTCCTCTCCCCGCCCTCGCCCTTATCTCGTGCAATCCAAGGTATTCCGCAATTAAGATATCCACGAAAAATTTCCTTCAGTAACAGGGGGCCACCATGGGCTTGCGAAAGAGCGCAGCGTTATTGACGCTTTCGGCCGTAGCAATTCTGGCGATGAGTTGGATGATCCTGGCGCAACAGAACAGGCGCATCGACGAAAACGTCTTAAAAAATGCCGGTCAAACCGGCGAGGAATGGCTTACCTACGGTCTCAACATGGGCGAGACGCGCTACAGCCCTCTAAAGCAAATCGACGCCATGAACGTGAGCCGTCTCGGCCTGGCGTGGACTTACGAGATCGGACCGGGCGGCGGCAATCAGGAAGGCACGCCGCTGATGGCGAACGGTGTCCTCTATGGAGTTACGAACTGGAGCATCACCTATGCGCTCGATGCGCGGACAGGTAAGGAACTGTGGCGCTACGATCCCAAGATCGATCAGGTCGTCGTTCGACCGAAAGCGTGCTGCGGAATCGTGAATCGGGGCCTCGCCATCTACGACGGCAAGATCTTCGTTCCGGTTCTTGATGGGAGACTTGTCGCGCTCGATGCCGCAAAAGGAACGGAGATCTGGAGCGTGCAAACCACGCCGACCGATCTTCCTTACACGCTGACGATGGCGCCCCGCATTGCGAAGAACAAGGTGATTATCGGCAATGCGGGTTCGGAAAAACCTGTGCGCGGCTACTTCTCTGCATACGACGCGGCGACCGGCAAGCTCGTGTGGCGCTTCTACACCGTTCCCGGGGATCCGTCGAAAGGCTTCGAGAACAAAGCCATGGAAACGGCTGCGAAGACATGGGGCGGAGAATGGTGGAAGATGGGTGGTGGCGGTACGGTCTGGGACTCCATCACTTATGATCCCGATACGAACCTCGTAATGGCGGGCACAGGCAATGGCGGGCCGTGGCCGGAAGAACTACGACAGTCAAAGGGACTGGACAACCTGTACATTGCATCCGTTGTTGCCGTCGATGCCGACACCGGCGAATACAAGTGGCACTACCAGTTCGTTCCCGGCGATTCTTGGGACTTCGACAGCGTCCAGCAGTTGACGGTGGCCGATGTTCGAATCAACGGCCAACTGCGCAAAGTTGTCATGCAGGCGAACAAGGACGGATTCTTCTATGTGATCGATCGAACGAATGGAAAGCTGATTTCGGCCGATCCTTACGCGCAAGTGAATTGGGCAAGCGAAATCGATCTGAAAACTGGAAGACCCATGGTCCGCCCGGAGGCGCGTTACGGCAAGGATCAAACCATCATGATCATGCCAGGCCCCGGAGGCGCGCATAATTGGGCGCCCATGTCGTTCAATCCCAACACAGCCACGATGTACATCCCGTCATCCGCCAGCAGTAGTTCGCAATACGCCGTGTCGCCGAGCTTTGTCTACACGCCCGGTAACGGAAGTAACACCGGTCTCGCGCGAGGAAATCGCGGCGGTGGCGCTGCGGCTCCTCCGCCAAATGCGATTCAGGATCCGGGCGCCGCGATTGGCGCGGGACAAGCACCGCCGCCTCCGCCGACAGCGCCGCCGGGCCCCGCCCTGCCCGTGATCGGACCTCAGGTTACCGGCGCGTGGCTCGTTGCCTGGGATGTTGTGAATCAGAAAGAACGGTGGCGCGTGCAGGGTGGAGGAAGCATCGGTGGCGGCACCGTCACAACGGCAGGCAACCTCGTGTTTCAATCTCTCGGGAATGGACGGCTTCGAGCGGTGAGAGCCGATACCGGTGAGCAGCTGATGGAAATTGCAACCGGTCAGTCCGGTGGCATGGGCCCGCCGATCACCTTCTTGCTGGATAACAAACAGTACGTTGCCGTCGCCGGCGGTCAGGGACAGGCTGGGGGCGGTGGTGGCCGCGGTGGTAACGCGAATGCGACTCCACCACCGGCAAATCCGATCCTTCCGCGTCTCTACGTCTACACGCTAGACGGCACCGCGCCGAATCCAACGCCCGCCCCAGCGCAGTAGAGAAAGAGGGGGCAAGGGAGCGGGAATAAGGGGGCTTTGTGATTGATTAACTATGAAATGTTATTTGTGAAATGAGAGTCCACTAAACTCACAAATAACATTTCATAGTTAATCAATCACAAAGCTCCCGCTTCCTTTGATCCCCCCGATTTCTCTCTATCCCTAGCGGTTGATCCTTACGATTCCGACTTTGTTCACGCCGCTTGATGCGATAAACAAATCCTTGCCATCTCGCGAAACGTCAATGTGACGCAGAACCCCACCGCCTGAAGGCACGGGCGCGGTCTGGAATCCGTTGGTCTTCGGATCGAATCGGACGATGGTATTCGGCTGCACGTTCGATTCGCTGTACCAGATCATGCCGTCTGACGTTGCGGCAATGCCGTAAGGCTGCGATTGCGGACCACCGGGCGAAGCCCATTCGTCAATCTTGCCGGTAGTGGGATCCAGCCTGCCAAGAAATCCCCGCGCATAGTCGGAATAGTACACACGGTCGTCCGGAGCAATCGCGATACGGCGTGGCCGAGCTCCCGCATTCGGTAGAACGTACTCTTTGATCTCGAATGTTTCGGGATTGATACTTGCCAGCTTGTTCGAATTGAACTCGCAATAGAAAAACATTCCTTTCGAATTGATGCGCAATCCGTAAGGCCGCGAATTCGGCGTGGGTGACTGTTTCAGAGTGACCTTCCCTGTTGCCGGTTCCAGCTTCCCGACAAAGTTGCCCTGTTGCACCGTGAACCAGAGAATCCCTTTCGTGTCGAACAATGGCGTGTGGGGATCGCGGGCAGTCGGATCCGGCATCGGATACTCTGTGATGGCGCGTGTTTTTGGATTGAGCTTTCCGATATATCCCTTGGAATTCGCAGTGAACCAGATATTGCCTTCCTTGTCTTCGGTAAGGCCATGTGGGCCGGAGTCCGCTGTCTTGAGCGTCCATTCCTGAATTTCGCCGGTCTTCAGATCGAGGCGTCCAAGCTTGTTTGCGTACTGGCCGGTGTACCAGAGCGAGCCATCGGCTGCAGCCAGGGGATCGTGCGGATGAGAATCCTTGGTCGGCGTATCCCATTCGGTTATCGTGACGTTCGCCTTGTCGGCAGCGGCCACAAGACTAACTGCAAGCGCAACGACGACGAGCGCCAGCACAGTTTTTCTTATCATCGCGTTCACCTCCGCGAATCACTATAATCCGGCCCGAATCTCGTCATCAATCCGATCCGGCTCGCGCCAGCGACATGCGCCGTTTCGATAACTCGCAGGCTACTTCGGCTTCGCTCCGTAGTTTGTATAGATGTAATCCGCCAGGGGCTGGACTTCCTGTGAAGATACAGATGCTCCGCGCGACATCTCAAACTTGATGAAATCCTCCACGGCCTGTCTTGACGGCCACTGGCGCGCCTTTGCAATCTCGTCGCTGTGGCAGGCAACGCACGCGCGGTAGAAGACTTGCTTCCCCGGACTGTCTGCTCCTGCATCCGACGGCTGCTTCTCCGGTGATGGCGCGGGTTGTGGTTGTTGCGGCGGAGGTTGTTGGGGCGGCAGTTCCGTTTGTTGCGGCGGAGGTTGACCTTGCGGCGAGGCCGTGCGGGTGCTCGCAGGCACAGGCTGCCCTGTGGCTTCGGCGGCACGCTTGCCTTCGCTTCCACGGATGCCACCGAGCTCTCCGACAAAAAGAGTTCTTACCGGTCCGACCTCATGGCTCCAGGCGGTCAATTCGCCGATCGAAACGAATTCGATTTCGGAGCTGGACGAGACTTGTTGCCCCGTCACGAGCTTGTGAGTATTAGCGGGCAGACGAACCTCTACTTCGCCTTCAAGGACGGCAACTCGTGAACCCTGTGGCAGGGCCTCCACAAGAAATAGCGTCCCCACGACTGAAACGGTCGTGTCCTTTGTGTTCACATAAAGATGACCATCGCTCTGTTTCACTGCCCTCACGAGAATGCTGCCGCTGTTCAGGTGAACGGCCGGTCCGTCCTTCGCTGATTCGAGGACGATCTGAGACTGTGCTCGCATTTCCACTCGCGTCCCATCCTGCAGTTGCAACAAGAGGGGTTCAATTCGTCCCGAGTGTATGTCGTCTCCTGCTGCTATCGTCTCGCCCCCCTTATACAAGGAGTCGCCTGCTGCTTCCACGATCACGCCCGGAGAGACCGAGTTCGAGAAATAACGCACAAGGGACAACGCGAGAACGGCAACCACGGCCGCACTTGCTGCGGCAAGCACCCACCGCCACCAGCGAGCCGCAACCTCCACCGGAGCTGCAGCGGGGAACGTTCCGAGGCTTCGCAGATGGAATTGGCGGAGAAAGGCTTCGAATTCTCTATCCTGCTCGTCCATCCCGTCTCCTCTCGGTTACCTGAAATTGCTCGCGCAGCTTCGACAGCCCGTATCGATAACGGGATGCGGCCGTATTGGCTGGAATTTCCAGCGCATCGGCAACCTCTTCAAAACTCATCTTTCCCCAAACGTGCAGAAGAATCACTTCCCGCTGTTGGTCCGGCAACTCTCTTAACGCGGACTGAATCTCCATTGCGGTCTGTTCCATTCCGGTGGGGCTATCGAGCCAGCCCTCATGAAAATCCACATCGCCGGCGCGATCACGAATCTTGTTAAGCGACGCATTTCGGACGGCACGGTACAGGTACGCCACCGGCGCGCCGGTGATCGCGAGGTCTCCGCGCAAGAGTCGCTCAAACACCTGATGCAGCACATCTTCGGCCGTCGCAAAGGAGGTGACATACGTGCAGGCATACGCAAGTAAGCCTCGGGCGTGCCGTTCATAGAGCTGTCGCACCGAATCGAGATCGAGCCGGTTAGTCATGTCCCTTGAGTACCATTCCGCCTCGCAGGAGGAGACACACCAAAGTGGGGTATTTGTCTACCGGAATGCTATTGCAGGCGGGTCTTACGGAATTTCCACACGTTTGTATGGGATTGCTGCGACCAAAAGTAGCATTGGCCCCCCTGGGTCAACGAGTTTAAGTTGTCCGAGCCGAGAGGGCCAAAAACGATGGAATTGAGACTTGAGCACACTATTGGAATCGACCCGCTGATCCCCCCTCCTATCGATAGAGTCGAAAACTCCGGACTCGAGTTCGGCTTCCTTGCCGATCTCACTCTGAAAACTGTCTATGCCGACTCGAACTGTTCGACAGAGCGCGTTGCGAGCAGGCTGAAGCTCCCAATGTCGGTGATTGAACCCATTCTGCAGCATCTCTATAGAGAAAAGCTGCTCGATATCCGTGGATCCATCGGATTTGAAAACCATCGCTATGCGCTTCTGGATCGCGGATGGGACCGAGTTCAGCGAATGCTCGATCAGAACGGCTATATCGGGCCTGCCCCGGTATCTCTCGACGCATATACCACAATGATTGTGAACCAGCAGGCACAGGCGCCTCCCGTCACCCCGGATAGAGTTCGCGGAGCCCTGGACCATCTGATTCTCCCAGAAACGACAATTCAAACCCTTGGCGTTGTTGCGAACTCACGGCGCGGCATCCTGATTACGGGTCCCGCGGGTACCGGCAAAACATCGATCGCGAGGGCGCTCCATTCCTCACAGGCAGGAGACATCTGGATTCCTTACGCGATCGAAGTCGATGGACAGATCATCAAGGTCTTCGATTCTCACACTCACAAGCCGCTCGACCCGCAGCCCGTCCGGCGTCACGACCAGCGATGGATCAAGATTGAGCGTCCCGTGATTATCGTCGGCGGAGAACTCACGATCGAAGCGACCGACCTGACCTACAGCAAGGGTACGCGATACTACGACGCGCCCTTCCAGATGAAATCAAATTGCGGGACGCTCGTCATCGATGACTTCGGCCGGCAACGTGTGGATCCTCATGAACTGCTGAACCGCTGGATTATTCCACTCGAAGGCCATGTGGACTACCTGACGTTCCACACGGGCAAGAAGATCCAGGTCCCCTTCGAGCAGATGCTGGTTATCGCGACAAACCTGGAACCGAAGGATCTGGCCGACCCCGCCTTCCTGCGCAGGATGGGCTACCGCCTCCGGGTCGAGTTGCCGACACGGTCCGCCTATGCCGAGATCTTTCGAAGTTACCTTGAAAAGAAGAGGATGCACTATCGCCCGGAAGTTGTGGATCTCCTGCTGGACTTATACGACCGAACGCGAACACCGCTTCGCAGTTGCGAACCCAAGGATCTGGTGGAGCGTTGCATCGATATCTGCCGTTACGAGGATCGGCCTTTTGACGTGACGCCCGAGCTGATGCGCCTCGCATGGCATAACTACTTTGGCAGCCTCTAGCACTGCTCGCCTGCGGTTGCTGGAGACGAAGTATTTGGCAGACACACGTGCAAGTAAATAGATGCACGCGGCAAGCGGCAATGCCGAAATGTTTACTGCCGCAGCGGGTGTTATGACGACACATCAGAACCTCATTGACGGCGCCAAGGCTGAAGGATTCCTGGTACTCCTGAAATCGCGCTCGAACAAGGAGGACCGATTTCGCCGCCTGATAGAAGTCCAGGGCGAGTCCGATCTAAAGAAACGATCGGTGAGGGGCTTCACGGCCTCCGTAGCGGGCGAGGGAATCGATTTTGTTCTGCGCGTCGGATCGATAAGTGTCCTCGCGCGGATGCTGCTCCCGGAATATTTCGGACTAATCACCATGATCATGGTGGTGACTTCGGTAGTCGACCGATTGAAAGATCTCGGCCTGACGGTCGTCACGATTCAGCGGAAGACAATCACGCACGAGGAAGTCAGCACGCTCTTCTGGATCAATGCTGGCGCCGGTCTGGCGATGGCCCTGATTGTAGCCGCGTGCGCATATCCCCTTGCTTTGTTTTATAAGGAACCAAGGCTGGTTCCAATGACGCTGGCCATGGCGACAACGTTCATCTGGACAGGCATGGCAGTCCAGCATTCTGCATTGCTCAACCGGCAGATGAAATATGCCAATCTGGCTGTCATTCAGATTTCTTCCAACGCGCTGAGTCTGGCGGCCGCCATTGTGCTGGCGTGGTCCGGCGCCGGATATTGGGCCCTCATTGCAAGAGAAGCCTTGCGGACTGTCGCTCTGGCCATTGGCGTTTGGTTTTGCCTTCCCTGGATTCCAAGCCTTCCCTCCCGAGCCGCAAAGGTAAGACAGATGCTGAGTTTCGGCGGAGACCTTACGGCCTTCAATCTCGTCTATTTCATCAGTTCGGGCGTGGACAAGATCCTCATCGGTCGCCTCTTCGGCGCGACGTCGCTTGGAATGTACAGACAGGGGGCGCAGCTCGCTCTTCTTCCAGCGGCTCAGTTGGTTTATCCGGTAAACAATGTGGCGCAATCTGTCTTAAGTCGTCTGCAGTCGGATCCTGAACGATACCGTCGCTCCTATTCGAAGCTGGTGACAGCGTTGTGCGCCGTCATGATGCCGCTAATGTTATTCCTCGCCATCTTTGCGAGAGAGGCCATCCTTGTCGCGTTCGGGAAAAACTGGCTTCCGGCTACAACCATCTTGCAGATCATGGCGATGACTTCGTTCATCGAAACCGCGATGGCTACCGCGGGCTCAGTGATGCTGACGTGCGGAAAATCGAGGAGATACCTTGTTCTCGGAGTAATGACTTCGATTGCAACTATCGCATCGTTTGTCGCAGGCATTCCGTGGGGTGTTGAAGGTATCGCGCTTGGTCACCTCGTGTGTACCTGGGTAGGTTGCATTCCCGTTCTGGTGTGGAGCTTCAAAGGCACTCCGATCAGTCTTCGAACATTCGGAAGTGCGATTTCCCGCCCCTTCGCGGCGAGCCTGCTGATGGGAGCACTGCTATACAACCTCAAGGTATCTGCAGTCCTCGGTGGCGCGACAATCACATTTGTGATTTGCGGAATCCTGATGGCACCGCTTTATTTCAGTTTCTGGCTCGTGATTCCAGGCGGCAGGTCAACTATCCGGGAAGTTTGGGCAGATCTTGCGCCGGCTTTTCATCGCAGGAAGTGACGGAATCAAAACGCTCGATCCATCGCAGCAGTGACGCGCTCGCGTGAAAATTCCCGCTGTTCACACAGGAATCGAACGATGCCGTCACGGTCCGGCGCAGTGAACTCCACCGCATAGTCGTCCGTGACTTCTGGTCGCAGAAATAGGTTTCGGACTTCCGAGAAAGCCGGACCAATCGCCTCCCGAATATCTCCCGCCATGTTTTCAATGGCCCCATATTCAGACACTAATTTGATGGCCTTCTTCGGGCCAATACCCCGAATACCCTCATTGAAGTCTGTTCCCACAAGAATCGCGACATCCACGAGCTGCTCGCGAGTCAGGTTGTAGTGGGCGAGCAGCGATGGTGTCTCTATTAACTCTGGCGTGATCGGGCGAAAGCTGCCTTTGCTTGGAAGAAATTCTTTGCCCGAGATTGTAAGAAAGCGCAGCAGGCGTGGGGCGCCGAACAGCAGGCAATCGTAATCCTTGCTTGCGGCTGCCCAGACCGTGCCATTCGCTGCCATGTGCGAAGCCTGTGCTTCACCTTCAGCCGGAGCCTGCACGACCGGCATTCCCATAAGGCGCAATAGTTCCCGCGCTTCCGCCGCCATTTCACGTGTCAGGCGCGATGTCATCGTCGCCTTCGAATAGGCTTTGGTGAGATCCCCGGCTTCGAGCGCCTCCGCACGCTCGGCGTCATAACGCTCCTTGATGTTTCGACGGCGCGCGATTTCTGCAGCCTTGAGCGCCGGCGGCTTCCCGTCGAATACGAAAACAAGTTCGATTCCATAGTCGGCAATGAGTCGCGTCGTCCGATAGAAAAGACCTGACAGATGGGACGTGATGCGTCCACTCGAATCGTGGAGAGGAGACCCGTCCCGCAAACGAATCAGAGCGAGAAATTGATAGAGTTCCCCATTCGCATCAACAGCCAGACGCTTTCCGCGCAAGTCCTTGAGGGCGAGCGTCTGTTTAATGATGATTGGCGTAAGTGGAACTCCCACCAAACCAGAGTACAAGAAATTGCGAACTTGCCGGACTGTAGTGCCGTAACTCACCATTTTTTAAGAATTTCTTCCCATCCAAGCTCGGCTGGAATACGCTTACCCCATCCGCAACTAAGCGTGCCTGCCGAACTAACCATGGATGGGAGGTCACGAGTAGTCAGGAAAGTTTCTCTCTGGATCTAAGTTTGAGGACAGGCCATGATTCAGTGCTTTTTGAACTTTCTGTTTTCCGGTCGGCACCGGCGCCCGCGTCTGGTGATCGCTCACCTGAATCGGCCCCCCCTCGCGTCTCCCTGACGCTCACGTAACTTGAAGATTTGGCAGTTTCTTTCCGAAGGCTTTCTGAGTTTGGGGAGTGGAGGTTTTCATCATGTGTAGAGTGCGACGCCGTGGTCTTCGCCTGTTGTCGATGTTGATTTGCCCTTTATTGCTGGCGGAGAACGCGCTTTCGGCACAGGGGGGCGGGGTCGCGATTCTCGTTCTCGAAGGCAACAAAGCGCAGAACCTGATTTCCGAGCAAACGCACAAGCCCATTTCCGTGCGCGTCGTGGACGGCGCAGGACGGCCGGTATCTGGCGCGGAGGTTATTTTTGTTCCGCCGGAGTTCGGGCCCGGCGGGACTTTTGTGACGGAACAGAGTCCGGTCGCAGTGACCACGAATCCTCAGGGAGTCGCAGAAGCACCGCGTTTTCTCGCAAATTCGACGACTGGCAACTTTGAGATCCAGGTTATCGCCTCGTACATGGGGAATGTCTCGCGGCTGTTGGTGGAACAGTCGAACGTGACTTCTGTGAAAAAGAAGTCCTCCGGCAACAAGAAGCTGGTGATTATTTCCGCCGTGATTGGCGGTGGCGTCGCTGCGGCATTTGCGGCCAAAGGCAGCGGCGGCTCCTCGACCTCCTCGAGTCCGCCCACAGGCGCGACCACCGCACCAACGATCACGTTCGTCAACACCACCATCGGCGCTCCACAATGAGAATGAACCGTAGACGTTTCCAGGGAAGGCAAACCATGCGTGCTCTAAGGATTTGGATCGGAACTGGCCTGCTCGTCGCGCTGCCGGCGGCCTACTTGATTGCCCAGAACGGATCTTCGATCAATGGTCCCTCGCTCGGGTTTGTGTCGGATGACAAAGGCACGACGATCTGGCCCCTGTTGGGGATTCTTGGCGCGGCTGTACCAGGACAGCCTGTCGCTTTGCCGGAGAGCATCACGGATGCGGCAATCTCACCACAGCACGACTATGCGCTGGCTCTTTCGACATCGACGGGTCAACCCGTCATCATTCGTTTGGATACCCCGGGAGCAACAAGCGCTCCGATCGTGGGAGCCCGTTCAAATCCAGCATTTATCGCCCTCAGCCCAAGAGGCGCCGCGGCTGCGATGTTTGAAAAAACTTCCAGGGTTCTTCAGCTCGTATCGGGCCTCCCTGGGGCGCCCCAAGTCATTTATGAAGCGGATACATCCACCCTCGATGGCGATGTGCAGGACATCGCCGTCAGCGACGATGCACAAATTGCACTGATTCTTGTAGGTAATGAAAGTCGAGCGCTCTGGACGATCCGCGCAAATGGCTCCATGTCCTCTGTGAGTGCAACACGTCCATCGCATATCGCCTTCATCGCCAATCGATCCGACGCAGTGATCGCAGATGACGCGACGCAGGAAGTCTTTGTGTTGCGTAATCTCGACCAGACTCCAGTGAGAACGCCCGGAATCGTGTTGAGGCAAGGCGACCGCGGATTCTCAGCGGTCGCGGCTTCGCGAGATGGCCGATGGCTCTATGTCGCTCGACAAGATTCTGAGGAGATTTCCATTGTCGATCTCCACACCGAGGAAACAATCGTGGTGGCGTGCCCGTGCAGGCCGACCACCTTTTCCCCGTTGAAGGGGTCTTCCGTGTTCCGTCTGAACGGTCTCTCCAATGGACCAATTACGGTACTCGACGCCTCCTCTTCCAGTCCAAGAACGCTGTTTATCCCTATAGATCCGACTGTACTCGCAGGCAACGCGGAGCGATGAGTATGTCAATTCACCCACGGACGGTTTTGCGCGGAATGATTCTGCTGGCCTCGCTTGTTTGCTTCTGGGCTCCGGACCTCTTCGGGCAGATTACTATTACGACATCTTCTCCTCTTCCTGACGGCGTCGTGGGCATGACGTACCCTTCCCAGACCCTTGTGGCGACATCACCAGGCGGGACTCGCACATGGTCAATCGTTTCGGGTTCGTTGCCTGCAGGTCTGTCACTGTCGTCTGGAGGAGGGGTAATCAGTGGAAGCCCTACTACAGCAGGACCATCAAGCTTCAGAGTCCGGCTGACAGTGGGAACGGGTTTCGGCGAAAAGGATTTCACTCTGAATGTCGCCACACCGGTGTCGATCGTAACAGGGCCGACTCTGCCCAACGCCACGCAGGGCGCCAGCTATTCCCAGGGCCTGGTCGGTTCAGGAGGGACACCTCCATACACCTGGGCGATCAGCGCGGGTTCGCTGCCGAACGGAATGTCTTTGACGGGTGCCACCATCAGCGGAACGTCCAACCAGACCGGCACCTCCAATTTCACCGTTCGTATTACGGACTCCGGCACTCCGCAACAAACAACGACGAAGGCGATGACGATCACTGTCGCGGCACTCACCATTACAACCGCGTCGCCACTGCCTATGGGCGCCACATCGACGCCGTATTCCCAGGCTCTGGCTGCAACGAATGGGACCGCGCCGTATACGTTTTCCATCAGTAACGGCTCGTTGCCGGCAGGGTTAACGTTGACCAATGGTGTCATCAGCGGTTCGCCCACAGCGACCGGCACTTCGAACTTCACGGTTCGAGTAGTTGACAGCAGCGTACCTCCAGTAAATACCACCAAGAACTTCCAGCTTCAGGTCGTGCAGGCGCTCGCGATAACCACGACATCGCCGATGACTACCGCACTGATGGGCGTTGCGTATTCTCAAACTGTAGCTGCGACGGGGGGGACGAGCCCCTACACGTGGTCTCTTGTGTCCGGAACTCTACCGGTTGGACTATCCCGAAATGGAGCAGTCATCAGTGGGACGCCCACAACTGTAGGGACATCGAATTTCACCCTTCGTGTGACGGACAGCAGTTCGCCTCCGTTCACCCTGGACAAAGCTTTCGTCCTCGATGTCGTGGTACCGGTGATGATTACGACAACGTCGCCCTTGCCCAACGGCACCATCGGCGCCGCCTATTCCCAAAACATCAGCGCAGCAGGTGGTCTGGCTCCATACAGCTTTTCAGTCATTACGGGAACGCTTCCGGCCGGATTGACTCTGACTAACGGAACCCTCAGCGGAACTCCAACGACTGCTGTCCAGAACTCGAATTTCACGATCCGAGTTCTCGACAGCAGTACACCGCCGCAGAACTTCCAGCGAAACTTTGTGCTGACGATCAATGCCGCACTCAACGTCACGACTTCGTCATTGCCTGCAGGGGTGACAGGCGCGCCTTATTCGCAAACTTTGGCGGCAGCGGGCGGAACGGCGCCCTACAGCTGGTCCATCATCACGGGGTCACTACCGACAGGACTGACGCTCAGCGGTGCAACAATCACGGGCACGCCGAGCGCGGCAGGTTCTGCAAACTTCACGGTGCGAGTTGCCGACAGCAGCACTCCGCAACAAACTGCGCAAAGAAGTCTCTCGATCGCTGTGCTCCCGGCGCTGGCCATTTCAACGCCATCCTCTTTGCCTCCCGGGATCGCTGGCATTGCGTATTCACAGACCCTGGCGGCAACGGGCGGAACGCCCCCGCTTTCATGGGCCAAGACATCGGGAGATTTGCCCCCCGGAGTGTCGCTTTCTTCCGATGGCTCAGTCACGGGGACACCGACGTCAGCTGGATCTTTTAATTTCACGGCGACAGTGGCGGACAATTCGTCGCCAAGGCAGAGCATGTCGGCACCTCTCGTGCTGTACGTAGCGCCCTTCCTGACAATCACGACACCGTCGGTTCCCAACGGCGCGGTAGGCTCGTCCTATTCGGCGCAGCTTCAGGCGTCCGGTGATCAAGGCGTGACATGGTCCATCGCGTCAGGAAGTTTGCCTTCAGGCATCAGTTTGTCTGCTTCCGGACTGCTCACAGGAACGCCGACGACGAACGGACCGTCTTCGTTCACGGTCAAAGTCGTCAGTCAATCGCCCGCCCAGGAAGCCACGCGAAGTTATCAGATTATTGTGGGCCCCGGGCTCTCGCTCACGACAACAAACCTCTCCCAGGCGACCCGGTTCGTGCCATATACGGCGACGTTGGCAGCTGCGGGCGGCGTCGCTCCCTACAGCTGGACTGTTGTGAGCGGCAATCTACCCGCCGGGCTCTCATTGTCTTCCGCGGGTGCAATCAGCGGAACGCCGACGGTCGTCGGCCCATCGAGCTTTACCATACAGGTTGCCGATGCGGGCGGCGCAACAGCCTCGCGTGCATTCTCGATGACAGTGATCCAGGGCGTACTTCAGATCACGACGCAGAGTCTGCCCGCTGGTGTTCAGGGATTTGCGTACAGCCAACAGTTACAGGCTGCCGGTGGCCCCGCACCGTTTACGTGGTCCTTGTCCGGAGGAGCATTACCTTCCGGCTTTACACTAACCTCCGCGGGGGTTCTTCAGGGCAATGCGACAGCACCTTTCAACGGGACGATTTCCGTACGCGTCGTGGACGCGGTCGGAGGCACCGATGCTCGAGACCTCACTCTCGCGATCGGCCCACCGCTCGGGACGCTGTCCTTGAACGGCGTGGCTGCCAAAGTTTCACCCGTCCAACAGATTCCCGTCAGCCTGTCGATACCCTCGGCATATCCGGGCGAACTTCGGGGAACTCTGACCTTTACGTTTTCATCAAGCGCAGTAATCCCTGCCGACGATCCCGCTGTGCAGTTCTCTACCGGCGGCAGAACAGTACCCTTTACGATTCCTGCAAACACAACGAACGCTGTTTTTACGTCGCCCCTCATGCTGGTTACGGGTACGGTTGCAGGAACGGTCGCAATTACCGGCGCCATCCAGAATGGCCCGTCGAGCATGGCATTGACTTCGACAACCATCGATTCCAGTCCGCCGAAGATGACGACTATCACCGCCACGCGGACGACCGGAGGGTTGAGCGTGCAGGTGATCGGCTATTCACCGGAGCGAAGAGTCACAGAAGTTGAATACAGCTTTGATGTCCGAGTGAATGGCGCGATCCAAAAAGTGAATCTGGGAAAATCCGTTCTTTCGGAATTCAACTCCTGGTATCAGAATCCGGCCTCCGCGGCTTTCGGGAGCGCATTCCGGCTTCAGCAACTATTCAGTGTTGTCGGAGACACTACTGCGATCGAGGGGGTCACGGTTACGTTGAAGAACTCGCAGGGAAATACGGCGTCCGCACGCACCCCATTTACGGCGAATTAGTGTGATGTGCCACTAACGCAATTCGGTAGTCTTTCCGTCGACTGTGATACGTTCTGCGCGGATCTCGCCTTTCGTCTTTTTGCTGGGATAGCCCATGATGGTCGCCGTAGACCCGACTTTCAATTTATCCTTCGTCAGTCCGCGGCTTTCCATACGCGCCGGCGGGGCGAGAATGATATTCCAGATTGCCTTCTTGTCGACCTGGAGCTTTACAAAACTGTGCGGATTCTCGAAGCCAGCTTCCTTGATAACGCCGGTGTATTGAACCAACCTGGTTTCGTCGTATCCGCTCCAGCCGTGGTGCGCATACAAAAGGCCCGTTCCCAGAAGAAGGATCGTCAAGAGTTCTGACAGCCGCTTCATAGAAACCTCCTAGTACGGCTCTACGCTACAGCTTTGGGAACTTCCTTGCTGGCACCGGACGGTTGCTCTGTGACTTGAAGATGCTGATTTGTTGAACGCTTGCTGAAGCTGCTGATGCCAAGAGCGGCTCTGAAGGCGCCCTCACAAGTCGCACACACCCTGATGTGCTCGCGCTCGGCAAGGGTTGGCCGATCCTTAAGCATCGCAAACATCCAGAGTCTAGACATCTTTACGTGCGCGAGTCCTGCAAGGGAGATTCTTGGCGTTTGAATAGCGGAATCTTTATCGCTTAAAGGTGAAAGAAATGCAGCCATATGTAGGCGAACCGAGCAATCCACATGCCGAACTAAAACCAAGTGTTGAGAGAGACTTAGGGGTCTTAGGCTTTCCTGGCTGTCTGGAAAGTGAACACGATGGCTCAATCTAAAACGGCCCGAACGCGGAGAATGCTTACTGGGGAGGCCCGACGACGGGCGGGTCCACGATGATCGCGGGTGGCGCAGCGGAGTTGGATTCCGAATTAGATGTCGCCGAAACGATTATGCCGGCGGCAACTCCGGCTCCCGCTCCGATGAGAATCCACTTCCAGGCACTGGACTTCTTTTTTACTTCCGTGGCTGATGCCGGGGATGTCTGATTGACGGCGCGAGCCGTGGTTAAGCCGCTTTTGCCCTGGTAACTCGCAAGGATCATGACTTCAAATTGACCATCACCAACAGATCGAGCGAATCCCGAATTAGCCCGCCCAAACGTATCGGTCTTCACGGTAAGGCGGCTGGCATTTTCCGCGAAAAGAATTCCTGGCCCGGACTGCGGTGCAATAAACGTTACATCAGCACCCGCAACGGGAACCTTCGAATCGTTGCGTACCTCGACCACAAGCCGAAGGTTATTGTCTTTCTTAACGACTCGATTGTTTCCCTCAAGAACGACGATGTGCAGGCCGCCAGGGCCCTGCGCAAGCGCCGTTAAGCCTATCGAGCCAGGCTGGAAAACAGCGAGGATCAGAATGAGCACACCGGCAATAACGTGTTGAGGTCTATAACTCACGGGCTCCGTCGCGGGCCTGGATTCAGGCGGGCCATGACCAGAACTTCTACCACGATGAGGAGAATAGACAACTGTCGAATTCGGTTCAACATTCAATTTCCGTCGTGCGTCAGCGTTCTGTCAACAAGTCGGGATCTCCTCTAAACTGGCGGAACTTCTCGAGAAAGTACAGGAAGAACGTGTAGTAGATCAGCACCTCTTCGAATTCGGATTCGTTCGAATCAAGAACCCGGTTTGAAGGCAGGTTGTAGGGATCAAGGACTTGATGGGTTTGAGCAACCAGCGCTGTCGCGATGACGGTGAAAAAGATCATTTTGGAAGGAGCTGCGATCTTCGCCAGGCGGAACTTCTTCACGCGATCGGCATAAGGAAGAACCACGAACACTCCCGCGAGTATGACGTTTGCGACAGCCTTAAGGTCATTCGTATTTTCCCCCTGATTGTGAATGTTTCGGACCTCCGCACCCTGTCCCGGTCGAATTCCCTTCATCTGCTCGATCCAGTGAAGGCCGTAATCGACTTCTTCCAGGAACATCAAGAGGGTGACCGTGCACGCGAGCACGACAAGAACTTTGAAAACGGGCCGCATCGGGAGAAACGCCATCCTGACGAGAACAAACATCGTGCAGAGGGTAAGAGCCGCGTCCAGGTTCTCCAGCAGACCGAATTCACGGTCGTATGTTGGGGCAATGATTTCCTCCATCCAGCCTATGCCGGAGAAATACATCGCCGTAAACATCCAGCCCGCCAGCAGGGGAAGCACCCAGTAATAGAAGTGCTGTGAGCGGGTCATGTTACGAAAAACGAGCAGACATTCGCGCAGGAACCTTAGCATTACCTCGTTAGCGCTGTCTGGCAGAGTTCATAGTGCACCCCAATTGTCCCGTCTTGCGCGGGCCATAACATAAGAGTCGTCGGCGCACTGCCATCGGGCTGGTAGAATACGCGCCGTGAGATTAACTGTTCCTGCTGACGCACCCAATTATCCGACGATCCTTCATGCGTTGGAGGATGTCGTGCGACGCACACCCGATCGCCTTGCTCTAGTCTGCGAAGATCGAAGCCTCACGTTCTCTCAACACAAGAAAGCCATTTCCGGATTCGCTCGCCTTCTCAGAGAAATCGGCGTCGAAGGCGAACGCGTTGCAGTCCTGATGACAAACTGCCTTGAGATGCCGGTATGCATTCTTGGTGCCATGGCTGCGCATGCCTATGTTGCACCGATGAATCCGAATTACTCGGATTCGGAACTCGAGCCGCTCTTGAAGGACGCAAGCCCCAAAGTGATCGTGACATTGCGGCATTTCTACGATCGGGTCCGGAAAGTCGCAGACCTTACAGGCGTCCCCCACGTGCTCGTTGCAGGGGAAGGCGCAAACACGGTTGAGACATGGGTCAGTCGGGGTTCGGAAGGCTTGCTCCAGCCCTTACCACAGCCCGATGACTACGCCATGATGTTCTTCACTGGCGGAACGACAGGTTTACCGAAGGGCGCGGAGCATCGGCATCGGCACATCATGGCGTTCTGCAGGCTGGAAGCGGCCTTTTTTTCAACACTCGGGTATGACCGGGAAGTTTCTCTTTCCGTCGCACCGATGTTCCACATCTTCGGTCACCATCATGGCGTGATCCATCCGTTGTATATAGGTTCGACGCACGTGCTGGTGCGCCAGTACAAACCGGACATCGTTCTAGCCCAATTGTCGAAATACAAAGTGACGCTGTTCGCCGGCGGGCCGGCAACAGTTTACGTCGGCCTCCTCGCCGCCGAAGGGATGAAGACCGCCAACCTCTCGAGTCTCAAGATTTGTTGTGCGGGAGGCTCTGCGTGCTCAGAAGACCTTCTCCGCAATTGGTCGAAGACGACAGGCTGCGACATTTACGAAGGGATCGGAATGTCTGAGGGTGCGCCCTACGCGAACAATCCTGCCATCGGCAAGCGCAAAGTGCTTTCGGTCGGTGTCCCGCCTCCCGAAACCGACGTGGAGATTGTCGATCTCGAATCGGGAAAGCGTGTGTTGCCCGCGTTCGAGCGTGGTGAGATCCGCGTGCGTGGGCCACAAATGGTGTCGAGCTATCGGAACAGGCCGGAAGAGACGGCGCACGCGGTCCGTGATGGCTGGCTCTATACGGGCGACATTGGATACTTTGATGAAGAAGGCTATCTCTTCGTTGTGGATCGCAAGAAAGAGCTGATCATTTCCGGCGGATATAACATTCATCCACGTGAAGTCGATGAAGTTCTGAACAGCCATCCCGATACCCTTGAAGTTGCGACAGTCGGCATGAAGGATGCCTTCCGCGGTGAAATTCCGGTGGCGTTCGTCGTGCTGCAGCCCGGGAAAACCACCACCGCAGAGGAACTACTCGATTACTGCAAAAAACGCCTCGTAGAATACAAGGTTCCACGCTCGATTCAGTTCATGGATGCCCTCCCGAAAACCGGCCCGGGCAAGATCGACAAGCTGAAGCTGCGCGGTCTTCGATGAATCTCCGCCGCAAAAATACGATCAATCTCTGAAATATCAGAGGGAAGAAGATAAAATGCCGGGCACCGATATTCCCACTCGGAATCAGGAGGTTTGAAATGGCAGGCTATGTCCCCGAATCGAATGCGGGGCCCGTTGACTGGAACGATCCTCGGAATGTGATCGCAAAGTCTCCCATGGGGACAATGCAGGTTCTCATCATCGTCATCACGATTTGCCTCAATGCGATGGATGGCTTCGACGTGGCTTCCATCAGCTATGCATCACCCGGTATTGCGAAGGAGTGGGGTATAGACAGCGGTGGGCTCGGCATTGTTTTGTCGATGGAGCTCTGGGGAATGGCGTTGGGTTCCATGTTTCTGGGTGGCGTCGCGGATAAAATCGGTCGGCGCAGAACAATTCTCGGCTGCATTACGTTCATGGCGATCGGCATGTTCCTTGCAACTACGGTGAGGAATCCGATTGAGCTTTCTATCTGGCGTGTCGTCACGGGCCTTGGGATCGGGGGCATGCTCGCCGCAATTAACGCGGCAGCAGCCGAATTCTCAAACACGAGGCGGCGTGATCTGTGCGTGTCTTTGATGTCGATCGGTTATCCGATCGGTGCGGTGATTGGAGGACTCGCTTCCAAACAGTTACTGGTCAATCACGACTGGCGTTCGGTGTTTTATCTGGGCGCCGCTGCCTCGGCAGTACTGATTCCGACGGTTCTCCTCTTCATGCCGGAGTCTGTTCACTGGCTCGCACAAAAGCAACCCGCAGGTGCGCTGGAGAAGATCAACAAGAGCCTGCAACACATCGGCCAACGGAGTGTAAGCGCCTTGCCGGCCCTGAATGCGGCAACGCGCAAACAATCCATCAAAGATATCTTCAGGCCGGGCCTCATCAACATTACGTTGCTGGTGACTGCCGCCTATTTCTTCCACATTGTCACCTTCTACTTCATTCTCAAGTGGGTACCCAAGATCATCGTCAACTTCGGCTTTCCCGCCGCATCCGCTGCAGGTGTTTTGATGTGGACCAACGTCGGCGGCGCAACCGGCGGTGCGCTGCTCGGCCTGCTGACGCAGAAGTATGGCGTCCGAGGCTTGACCATCGGAGCAATGGTGCTCTCCACCATTGCTGTCGCCGCATTTGGGCAAACGCCGGCCGATCTCTATGTAATGTCGTGGATCTGCGCAGCCGCAGGCTTCTGCACCAACGCAGCTATCGTTGGACTCTATGCGCTCTTTGCGAAAGCGTTTCCAACCCATGTCCGCGCCACGGGGACCGGATTCGCCATAGGTGTCGGACGCGGCGGCGCAGCACTTGCCCCCATCGTCGCAGGATATCTGTTCCAGTGGGGATATGCCCTACCCGTCGTCGCCCTGACGATGGCGGCAGGATCGCTGTTCGCCGCCGCCGTGTTGCTCATGCTCAAGCTCGGGTCGGAAGGATCCGTGCAACCTGCAACACAACGCGAACCCCAGCGCGACCTGAAGCGCGCAGAAGCGTAGGAGAGAAATCGGGGCCAGGCACGGTGTTTCCCTATTTCCCTTGCTGATTCGTCAGGGACTCACTACTGCTCGCAAGGGAAATAGGGAAACACCGTGCCTGGCCCCGATTTCTCCGTCCCTGACCGGTGATAAATTAACGCGACAGGAGGCCCACCATGAAAGCTCCTTATTGGAAATCCATTCTGATCATCGCTGTTGTTATCGCTGTGCCGATGGCGGCGCAAAACAAGACGGATAACGCGAAACGCCGGGACGAGCTCAAGAAACCGCTCGTGATTGCGAGCCAGGGCAGCTTCTTTGTTGGTGGTGAATCGAAAGCGCTGCCGTCAGCACCCGCTCGCGGCGGCTTTGCCGCGGGCGGTGACGTCACCGTGAACCAGATGTACGTTCAATATCAGACTCCCCCGGACGGCGATCGCCACGTTCCCGTTGTCATGGTCCACGGTTGTTGTCTTAGCAGCAAAACCTGGGAAACCACTCCCGATGGGCGAATGGGTTGGGACGAGTACTTCGTTCGAAAAGGCCGTTCTGTCTATCTCGCCGACCAGTCTTCTCGCGCAAGATCCGGTTTCGATCCGACCACAATTAACGCTGTGAGGAGCGGGACAGTTCCCCCCAGTCAGCTTCCCAATGTTTTGATGGCGAGTCATCAAACAGCATGGACGATTTTTCGTTTCGGTCCGACTTTCGGTCAGACATTTCCTGATGGCCAGTTTCCCATTGAAGCCGTGGACGAGCTCTACAAACAAATGATCCCGGATCTGAATTCCACGCTTCCAAGCCCGAACCCGACATGGAAGAACATGGCCGCACTCGCCGTGAAGCTCAAGGGAGCAATCCTCATGGGACATTCCGAGTCCGGCTTCTTTCCGGAACAGGCCGCTCTCATCGATCCCACAGGAATCAAGGGGATGATCTCCATTGAAATGCCTTGCGCCACGATGAACCCAACTCAGATTTCGACCCTCGCGAAAATCCCAACGCTCGTGATGTTCGGCGATCATCTTGGCGACGTTCAGGGGGGCGGCCCTGCCAACTGGAGCGCGTCGTATCAGGGTTGCCAGACATTTGTTCAGCAACTCAAGAGCGCCGGCGGTGACGCGGAAATGATGTATCTTCCGGAACTCGGTATCAAAGGCAACAGCCACATGCTGATGCAGGATCGCAACAACCTGGATCTCGCAGATCTCCTGATTAACTGGATCGACAAGCACGTCGAATCGAAACCAAAGCCAACCGCGAAGCCCTGAGCGAGAGATTTGGAGACTACGAATACGCACTAGAAGTACAAGGAGAAATCCATGGAAGCCATGATTTCAGGTCTGGTAAATCGGTTTGAAGAAGGAAAAATCTCCCGTCGGGCACTGATTCAAAGTTTG
>Ga0105248_10000120_pt1 | contig 89960 bp, 77 predicted proteins | sample KBSS34metaG_FD_81524 | JGI IMG/M metagenome (GOLD analysis project Ga0105248, IMG submission 81524) | Switchgrass rhizosphere microbial communities from Kellogg Biological Station, Michigan, USA - KBS S3-4 metaG | ecosystem: Host-associated > Plants > Roots > Rhizosphere > Soil | place... | reverse complement strand
GCTGCGTCGCCTTGCGGTAATCGCCCGGCTTGGCGAAGAAGATGTTCTCGACGAACGTCTGCGGGTTGCGGTCGTACAGCGGGAACCAGCTCGACTGCACCTGCACCATGATGCGATGGCCGCGCAGGAACACGTGGTTCGCGTTCGGCAACTCGAAGCGATACTTCTCCACTTCGTTTGCCGGAATCGCGCTCGGGCGCTCCAGGCTCGCGCGGTAGCGGCCGCGGAAGATGTCCATCGCGATCGGCAGCTGGTAGCCGCCCATCTCCTGCTGCGCGGGAGCCTCGTCCGGGTAGACGTCGATCAGCTTGACGACCCAGTCGCCGTCGCTGCCGCTGGTCGAGGCGAACAGGTTCACGACCGGCGCGCCGGCGATCGTCAGCGGCTCGGCCAACGGTTCGGTTTCGTAGACGAGCACGTCCGGGCGGTCGGCGACGAAACGCTGATCGGTGACGAGCCAGCGCTTCCACGCATCGCCGTCCTCGAAATGGACCGGCCGCGGCAGGTACGGCACCGGCTTGGCAGGATCGGAGACGTACTCGTCGTAAGTACCTGCAGCGGCCGGTGCATCGAAACCGAGCTTCGAATCCGGTTCGAGGTACAGCGGCTTCGACGTCGACGCGCAGCGTTGCTCGCACGCCAGCGGCCAGCGCGCCAGTCGCTGCCAGCGGTTCGTGCCGGTCTGGTAGGCGAACACCGGCGGCGTATCGGCCTTCGGCGCGCCGTCCTTCAGGTACGTATCGAGGAACGGCTTCATGACGTCGCGGCGGAACTGCAGCGCGGTGTCGCCGTTGAACTTCAACGGCCCGAGCGCGCTGCCGTCGTAGTTGACGCCGCTGTGGCGCCACGGTCCGAGCGCGAGAAAAATCTTGTCGCTACCGGCGTCCTTCGGTTTCAGCGCCGCGTACGTGTGCATCGCGCCGTACATGTCCTCCTGGTCCCACTGGCTGGCGACGATCATCGTCGGCACCGTCGGCGCCTGCTTGGCCAGCAGCGTATCGAGCGCCTGGTTCTGCCAGTACGCGTCGTAGGCCGGATGCTCGGAAATCTTCTTCCAGTACGGCAGCGCGTCGATCCCGAAATAGTGCGCGTAGGCGCCGGTGGAACCGAGGCGGCGATAGGTCTCGTAGTCGTCCCAGGCGCCGTCGGGAATCGGATCGCCGGCGTCCTTCTGCTCGGTCTGCCCTACGATGTAGTCGAGATTGTTCTGCCGGAACGCGCCGTTGTGGAACCAGTCGTCGCCTTTCCAGCCGTCGACCATCGGACTCATCGGCACCGCCACCTTCAGCGCCGGATGCGGATTGACCAGCGCCATCAGCACGGTGAAGCCCTCGTACGAGGAACCGATCATGCCGACCTTGCCGTTGCTCTCCTTCACATGCTTCACGAGCCAGTCGATGGTGTCGTAGGCGTCGGTGGAGTGATCGACCTTGCTGCCGTTCAGCGGCCCGCGCAGCGGCCGCGTCATCACGTAGTCGCCTTCGGAATCGTACTTGCCGCGCACGTCCTGGAAGACGCGGATGTAGCCGTCGCCGGAGAACACTTCGTCGCCGAGCGGCAGAGTCGCGATCATGCTCGGACTCTCGCTGCGCCTGGCGCGCTTGGTCGCGTTGTACGGCGTGCGCGTGAGGACGATCGGCGCGTTCCTGACACCCTTCGGGATCACGATGACGGTGTGCAGCTTCACCCCGTCGCGCATCGGGATCATCTCTTCGCGCTTGATGAAGTCCGCGTGCTCGGTCGACCGCTCGAACTTCTTCGGAATGTCCGGCGTCAAGGGCGGCGTGTCGGCCATGGCGGCCGCGGCAGTCCAGACGAAACCCGAAGCGAATACGCACGCCCAGCCGAACGACTTCATCCGCGCCCCTCCTCGACTCTGATCGGCCGACAGTAAACCGAAACGGCCTCGCTTGCGAAGCCGCCGTCGCGCATTTGCACTTCGCCCATGCGCCGGCCGGCCTGCGGACGCGCGCGCTATTGACCGGGCGCTTGCGGCAGCGCGACATCCTTCGCTGCGGTCAGGACGATGTCGACCGGCGTTCCCGGATTGTGGCTGCGGAGCGACAGCTTCGTGCCGTCGAACGCGAGGATGTCGGTCGGATACGCGATACCTTCCTCGATCATCACGAGCGCGCCGTTCGCGTACGTCCAGCGCCCGTAGCTCGTCGTCTGTTGCGGTGCACTGATCACGAGCGTGCCGTCGGCGAGGAATGCGTACAGCGTTCCGGGCGCGACGGCCGTGGACGATTCGACGCGCCAGACCCTGCCGGCGAACGGCGCGGGAGTCGCGGCGGCGGCAGGCGCGGGCTGCGTGGCCGGCGGCGGCGCGGCCACCGGCGCCGGTGCCGGCGAACACGCCGTCAGCATGACGGCAAGGATGGCGGGCATTCGCTTGATGGCGCGGTTTCCATCGTCCGAGTGCGCCCATGCTAACGCAGCGGCGATCCTTTCGATGCACGCACGGCGCCGCGACCGTCATTTCGTGCGCCAGTTCCGCCCCGCATCATCGAAGTGGAACGATCGCCTAATGCAAATGCAATGCGCCGGGCCGGCCGGGCACGCATGCTCGCCGACGGTGCGCAGCGCGGCTGATTCGAGCTCGCCGTCGACGCCGCCCTTCCCGGCTTATGGAGGACGTCTCATGAATCTTCGTCACCTGCGATTTGCGATCGGCGCCTGCGCGCTCGTCGCGAGCGCCATCGCGGCACCGGCCATCGCTTCCTCGTCGAGCCGCACCGACGCGCACGGCATGCGCGCCGGCTCCGCGGCGCTGCCGCCGGCTGCCGCGTCAGCGACCGGCGGGGCCGGCAGCGGCGCGTGGACTTCGCTGGGGCCGCCCGGCGGCGATGTCGCCGATGTCGCGGCATCGCCGACCGCAGCCGGTGTCGTGCTCGCCGGCATCGCGCCCGGCGGCAGTTTCGGCGGAACGCTGTACCGCTCGGTCGACGGCGGCGGCCATTGGAGCGCGGTGGCGGGCCTGGCCGGCATCAGCGTGCATCGCATCGCCTTCACCCCGAGCGGGGAAGCCTATGCGGCGACCCAGGACAGCGTGTGGACCAGCGTCGACGACGGCGCGACCTGGACCCATCGCAACCTCGGCATCGACCCGCTCAACGACGAGACGTTCGCCGTCGCCATCGATCCCGGCAATCCATCGACGATCTGGGCCGGCATCTCGGACGCGGCCGGCTTCCAGACCGTCAACCTGATGCGCTCGCTCGACGGCGGCACGACTTGGACGGATCGCACGCCGCCGCACGACGCGGCGATGACCGGTGCGGGCATCGCGATCGATCCGAACGACTCCGATACCGTCATCGCCGTATTCCATGGCGACTTCGGCGGCGGCGAGGTGTGGGTCACCACCGACGGCGGCGATACCTGGGAAAATCGCTCGGACGGACTTCCGGGCACGCCCGTCAACGCGGTCGACTACGACGGCACGCGCCTGCTGGTCGGCGGCGGACAGAATTTCGGGTCGCAGGATCTCGGCCTGTATGCGTCCGACGACCTCGGCGTGACCTGGTCGCCGCTGCACGACCCCAGCTGGCCGCTGCTCGTCGTCACGGCGATCGCAGTCGATCCGGCCGACGCGCAGACGATCGTGACTGCCACCGACGGCGCCGGCGTCAACATCACGCACGACGGCGGTGCCACCTGGGAAACCGGCGCCGGCGGCACCGGTTCGCTCGCCGCGCAATCGGTGCGCTATGCACCGGCGAGCTCGAGCACGCTGTTCGTCGGCGCGAACTCGCTCGGCGTGTTCGTCTCGAGCGATGCCGGCAGCGACTTCGCGGCGTCCTCGAACGGCATTTCCGAGCTCAGGCTGTACTCGATCGCGGCGAGCCCTGCCGATCCGCTGCAGCTCGCGGTCGCGTTCCAGGGCCCCAACAACGGCGGCGTGTTCAGCTCCGCCGACGGCGGCGCGACGTGGATCGTCGAAACGGTACCGCCGACGCGCTACAGCCAGGTCGGGTTCTCGCCGTCCGGCGTGCTCTATGCGATTTCGAGCGGACCTTCGACGGTCGCGCCCGAGGGACTCTACCGGCGCGAGAGCAGCGGCCGCTGGACCGGCCTCGGTCCCGACCAGGGCGATCTGTACGAATCCGATCTCGCCGCGATGCGCTTCAGCGTCAACGATCCGAACCTGATCCTGCTCGGCGGCGCCGATTTCGGCGTGGCCGGCAACGAGGGCACCGTGTGGCGTTCGGTCGATGCGGGGCAGACCTGGGTGAAGGAATACGAGGGCGAGGCCGCCACGTTCGTCAGCGCGATCGAGATCGTCGAGGACGGCAGCGACCAGACGATGATCGCGGCATTCACCGGCGCCGACACGCCGGACCAGGGCGGCGTGCTGCGCTCGACCGACGGCGGCGTCAGTTGGGCGCCGGTCCTCGAACAATCGATGTATTTGCAGCGACCGATGCTGTGCGCGTCGCCGGGCAATGCGCAGACGTTCTTCATGGCCTCCGCTCTCGATTTCAGCACCGGCGGCCTCTCGCGCAGCGACGACGGCGGCGCGACCTGGAACCCGACCGGATGGCAAGGCGCGACGATTTCCGGCCTGGCCTGCGACCCGGCCGACAGCGACGTGCTGTACGTCGCGCAGCAGGGCAATGTGCGTGCAGCGCGGTCGTCGGACCAGGGCGTTTCGTTCACGCCGTTCGCGAGCGGACTGGCCACCGCCGGCGCGCCGACGCAGCTGGCGATCGCACAGGGCGGCAGCGGCTCGCGGCTGCTGATGGCGACGAGCAAAGGCAGCTACGCGACGCCGATCGCCGACGACGATGTGATCTTCGTCGATGGCTTCGACGGATGATGCAGCGGCGCGGCATCGGCCGCGCCGCCTTCTTCGAGGGTCAGTCGCGCTCGCGCGGCACCGTTATCTTGCCGCGCACGTCGCGGTGGCTGATGTCGCCCGAGCCCTTCGAGCCGACCGTGAAATCGCCGCCGATCTCGCTGGCGGTGATGTCGCCGGAACCGATCGTATCGATCGAGGCATCGCGGTCGACGTGGCTGATCTCGATGTCGCCGGAGCCGACGCTGCCGACGCGGACGCTGCCGCCGACATTGTTGAAATGCAGGTCGCCGGAACCGGAATTGGAGACGTGCGCGTCGCCGCGCACGTTGCGCAGTTCGACGTCACCCGAACCGGTGCCGCGCACCTCGACACTGCCGACGTCGTCGGCCTTGATGTCGCCGGAACTCGCCTTGCTGGTCAGCGTGCCGGCGATGTGGCGCGCCTCGAGGTCGCCCGAACTCGATTCGAAATCGAGCGCAGCGACGCCGTTGACCTCGGCGTCGGCGGAGTGGCCCTTGATGTCGACCGCGAGCGCAGCCGGTACGCGCACGCGCAGGTCGATGTAGGCGTAGCTCGAACCGAACCAGTGCCAGCCGACGTTGCGATCCGCATGCGGCGTGACCGTCAGGCGGTCGCCGCTGCGCTGCTGCTCGACGCCGAGGCCGGCCAGCCAATCCTGCTCGTACGCGCAGGCCCTGCCGCGCACCTCGACCTTGGTCAGGCCGGCCACGCCTTCGACGATGACGTCGCTGGAGCCGAGCGAGAACGCGAGCGTCTTCAGGCCGGCCGCATCGACGTCGAAATCGTGCTGGGCGGTGAACTTGCATTCGTTGGCGGCAGCGAATGCGGGAATGAGGGCGGTCAGGGCAATGCCCACGAGGGCCGGGAAGGTACGCATGAGGAAGACTCCAGAAGTGACTTGGACTCGGATGCGCCCGGGTACGGAAAGGTTTAGTCGCCGCCGCGCCGCTCAGGGCTGCTCGAAGCCGTTGCGGAAAATGGCGTCGCCGCGCCATTCGTAGGCACCGAGGTCGATGCCGGCCCCCTGCGGTCGCGGGACGCCGTCGGCGTCGGCGGCCGGCGCGAGGTCGGCGCTGCCGGCGTCGATGGCGGCGGCGCCGGCGACCAGATGCAGGTCGAACGGCGGCGCCACGAACAGCGCGGCGGCATCGTCGATGACGAGATTGTGGTCGTCGGTGATGTCGTTGCCGTCCAGCGAGTAGTCGGTCGACAAGTTGTTGCGCACCACCACGTTCTCGCTCGGCCGGCCGTCCTTGTGCGCGGTGACCATGATCCACGGCGGCCCCGGCTGGCCGTCGGCGAGATCGATCACGCTGTTGTTGACGATGCGCGAATCGCGCATGCCGTAGAAGCTGATGCCGTGCCAGTGGTCGGTGATGACGACGTTGTCCTCGACTACCCAGCCGACGAAGAAGCCGTCGAAGCAGCCGATGCCCTGCATCGAATTGCGCAGCGGTTGGCCGGATCGGTCGCGTTGATGAAGACGTTGCCGCGCAAGGTCACGCCGGTGACCTCGCCGGTGCCGACCTGGCCGTCCGCACCGACCGACCAGCTCTGGAAGCCGTCGTCGTGGTTGTCGTCGTCCGGATCGCCGATGTAGTCGTTCTGCACGCGGTTGTATTCGAACAGGCCGTAGTCGCCGAGACCGCGCAGGCCGTCGGCCGAGAAGCCGTCGATCAGGTTGCGCTGGATGCTCGCGTACGGTCCGCCGACGCCGATGCCGAAGCGCACGTTGCGCAGGCGGCTGTCGTGCAACGCGACCCGCGTGGCGCCGATGTCGACGCCGCTGCTGGCGAGATTGACCCACTCGTCGGCCCCCCAGCCCGACGCATCGTCGACCGAGTAGAGGTCGAGGTGGCCGAGTTCGATGTCGGAGGTCGGGCCGAAATAGTTGTGGTCCTCGACCTCGACCATCGTGATCTGTTCGTTGGACGCCGCGAACGAGGGACTGATCGTCAGGTCGCGCACGATCCAGTTCTGGGCCGCCTGCACGACCAGGCTGCGCACCTGCGGCGCCTGCCCGGGCTCGGCCGCGATCGTGATCGGCGCGCTGTTGTAGGCGTGCTGCACGAGGAGGTCGCCGTGGTAGCCGCTGCGCAGCCACAGCGTGTCGCCGGCTCGTACGGGGGCGTCGGGGTGGACCGGCACCAGCTGCATGCCGTCGGCGTAGGGGTAGTCCGGCCAGTCCTGGGTCGCGACCAGGCCGTCGTCGAACACGGCCTGCAGCGATCGCCACGGATGCGCGGCACTGCCGTCGCCGTCGTCCGAACCTTGCATCGGGTCTATATAGAAGGAAGCCGCCGGCGACAGCGGCGTCGCGAGCAGCAGGAACAGCGACAACAGGCGGCGCATCGGCAGTCTCCACAGGCAATGCCTCGCGGCGGATTGCAGCACCGGAGGCGACGAGCGACCGTGACGCAGGCCCCGGCTGCGCGACAGCGCATGCCGCCTCGGCGGCGCTGGAAGTTCCCGTATTCCAAGCCCGGGAAGGCCGGCCGAACAGGCTCCGAACACAAGCCGAACAGCCGGGGAATAGCCCGGGCACCGGGGCACTGCCAAGCTGCAAATGTCCCTCCCGGCCGCTTGTGGGCGCGTCGGGCCGTCCGATCGACCGGAGTTCCAGATGACGATATCGCGCGTTTCCTTCGCACGCCGCCCGCGGCTGCGCCTGCACCCCCTCGCCGCCTGCCTCGCCTCGACCCTGCTGCAGGCGGCCACGCTTGCCGCGGCCGGCGCACCGGCGCCGCAGGGCGGCCTGGTCGTGCAGAACTGCAACGATGCCGGCGCCGGCAGCTTGCGCGACACTGTCGCCGCAGCGACCAACGGCGCCGTCGTCGACCTGACGGGCCTCACCTGCGGCGCCATCGCGCTGACCAGCGGCGCGATCGTGATTCCCGCCAGTGTCGCCGGCCTCACCCTGAACGGTCCCGGCGCGGACACGCTCAGCATCAGCGGCGGCGACGCCAGCCGCGTGATCGAACAGCAAGGTACCGGCGTGCTGACGCTGTCGGGTCTGACGCTGACGCACGGCCTCGGCGCCGACAACGGCGGCTGCGTGCTGGCCAATGGCAGCGTGACCTTGAGCAACGTGACCGTCGTCGCCTGCGCGGCCGGCGCCGCGGCGGTAGCCAATACCAACGGCGGCGGCGTGTTCGCGCTCGGCAACGCCGTGCTCGACCACACGGTCTTCGCCAACAACACGGTCGACGGCAACTCGCGCGTGCGCGGCGGTGCGATCGCCGTCGGCGGCAGTTTCTCCTCGACAAACGACTCGTTCACCGGCAACCGCGCGTCGAGCCACGACGTCGGTGGCGGCACCTCGCTGCAGAACATCGCCGAAGGCGGCGCGATCCACGCGCTCGGCGACACCGACCTCACCGACAGTACGGTCAGCGGCAATACCGCCGAATCGGAAAGCTACGAAGTGTTCGGCGGCGGCATCGCGGTCGGCTCCCACCCGGACGACGCCTACGGCTCGCTCGACATCCAGCGCGGCACGATCACCGGCAACACGGTCAACTCCGAGTGCGGCGTGTGCGCGCCGCAGGGCGGCGGCATCGCCGTCGTCGGCATCACGCGCCTGCGCAATACCCTGCTCGCCGGCAACGCGGTCGGCTCGACCAACCACTACGGCGGCGGCGGCGGCATTCGCGTGTTCGACAGCGTCAGCGTGGAGATCGACGACAGCATCATTGCCGGCAATCACGCCGATTCGGCCGGCGGCGGCATGATCGCGGCCGAACAGGGTTATCTGTACCTCGACGGCACCACGATCAGCGACAACGACGCGGGCAACACCGCCGGCACCAACGAAGGCGGCGGTGGCGTGCTCTGCTTCGGCTGCGCCCTGCAGCTGACCAGCAGCACGGTCAGCGGCAATACGGCCGGCTCGGTCGGCGGCGGCATCGCCATCCGCTACGGCGAATACGCGCCGTCGCCGGCAGCGATCATCGACAGCACGATCTCCGGCAACAGCGGCTACGAAGGCGGCGGCCTGATGCTCGACGGCGGCAACGCGCAGATCAGCAGCAGCACGATCGCGTTCAACCAGGCCTCGTTCCGCGGCGCCGGCCTCAGCGCGAGCGAGTACAGCTACCAGATCGAGCTGCAGAGCACGATCGTCTCGAACAACACGACCGGCAGCGACGCCAACAACGTGTGGGCGTTCCCGGACACCGTCAGCGGCGCGAACAACCTGATTCCGAACGCGCCCGGCTTGCCGGCCGAGATGCCCGGCGACACGATCACCGCCGATCCGCTGCTGCAGCCGCTGGCCGACAACGGCGGCGCGACGCAGACGCACGCGCTCGGCGACGGCAGCCCGGCGATCGATACCGGCAACAATGCGATCGGCCTCGTGTTCGACCAGCGCGGCGACGGCTTCCTGCGCGAAGTCGGTGCGGCCGCCGACATCGGCGCGTTCGAGACGCAATCGGCGGTACCGCTCACCTACACGATCGGCGGCAGCGTCAGCGGTCTGGTCGGCAGTGGTCTCGTGCTGCAGCAGAACAGCGGCGACGACCTCACGATCGCGGCCGACGGCAGCTTCACGTTCGCCTCGGCGGTCAACGACGGCAGCCTCTACATCGTCACGGTGCTCGTGCAGCCGAGCGAGCCGGCGCAGACCTGCGTCGTCGCGAACGGCGACGGTGTCGTGGCCGGTGCCGACGTGACCGACGTTGCGATCTCCTGCACGACCGACATCGTCGATCGCATCTTCGCCGACGGCTTCGAGACGAACTGATCGAGCGCGTCGCGTCGCCCCGCTCTCTCCCACTGGAGACAAGCAGGGCGATGCGACGCATCGGTTGCACTGCCGGGCGTGCATAGAGAGCGATGACACGTCTGCCGAGCGGCAGTTCTCAGCGGGACCAAGTGGAGGACCGGCTTTCGCCGTTGTGAAGCACCCCCCGCGTTCGCGGAAATGACGGGGTGCAAGGTTGCAATGGGCGGACTCCGACGCGCTCTATCCTTTCCGGATCGCGCGAAATGCCAGCCTCTCTCAAGCCGCCGATTCTTTCGAAACCGGGTCTTGCGAAACCGCCGAGGCGTCGCGTGCGAGTGCGTAGCCGCAGATGCCGAGCAATGCCCCCTGTACGATGAAGACGTAGTGGAACGGATCGCCGTGGCGATAGATCAGGCCGCCGATGCCGGAAGCGACGTACAGCATCGCGATCAGGTACACGACGAACATCGGACGAGAATCGCCGCGCCGCGCCTGCAGCCAGGCCCAGATCGCCGCGATGCCGAACAGCAGCATGCAGCCGCTGACGAAATACCAGACGACGTAGAGCATCGTGTAGACGCCTTCGTCGATCGGATAGCGAGCGAGCTCCGCATCGATGACCTTGCGGCCGAGGAAACCGTGCCCGTAGGCGCCGGCCATCATCAACGCGGCCATCGCGACATAGACCGTGCTGATCAGCGCGCGCAGCGGACGGCTTCGCTCGCGCGCGGCTGCCGGCATCGCGCTCATGCCGCCGCCAGCGAGGCCGCGAGATCGGCGTAGCTCCGCAGGATGCTCGACCAACCGCCCGGCGAACCGATCGAGGTGCTCACCTCGACCTCCCTGACGCCGTAGCGGTCGAGGTTGCGATGCTCGAGCACGACACGGGTCTTGCGGGGTCCGAGTTCCACGAAGCGCACTTCGACTTCGGTGACGAACGCAGGGTCGTACTGCCAATCGGCATCGATCTGCCAGGCGAGCAGCAGTCGCCGCGGCGGATCGAAGTCGAGCACCTTGCCGATGTCGCACTCCGAACCGTCCTCGCACAGCGAGAACCAGCGGCCGCCGGCGCGCGGCTCCAGCACCGCGCGCGCGAGCGGCGATTTGCCGATGTGGTGCGTACGCGGCCACCACGCGTCGATGCGATCGGTGAAGACCTCGAACGCGCGCCGCTGCGACGCGGCGACGACGATTTCCTTAACGACGGGTTCGCTGGCGATCATGTTCGTCTTCCTGCTCCACCAGGTTCTTGAAAGCGATCAAAGCGTCGTCCCACATGCGATCCAGGTAGTCGCGCGCCGCGCGGATCGCCTTCGGCTCGATGCGATACACGCGGCAGCGGCCCTGCTGCTCGCCGGTCACCAAGCCGCTGTCGCTGAGCACCTTCAGATGCTGCGACACCGCCGGCCGGCTGACCGGCAACCCGGCTGCGATCTTCACGACGGTCAACGGCCGCCTCGACAGCCGCTCGAAGATGCGGCGGCGGGTCGGGTCGGCCAGTGCGGCGAAGATCGGGGATAGGTTAGCGGTCACTTACCAGTAAGCTATCACTTACCTTTCATGCTAACAAGTGGAAAGAATCCTTTCGCGGCCTTTTCCATCGTCAGTTGCGGATTTCGCGAAGGACGCGCGCGGACGTCAACGCCGCGGACGTTGCCGCGTTTGAAGACGCACGCGCCGGGAGACGGCACGTCACGAGGACCCTTCGATGCGAAACGAACGCGCATGCGCGCTGCTCGTGCTGGCCATCGCGAGCTTCTCCACGGCCTTGCACGCCGGCTGCGATTTCTCCGCTGCCGATGCGGCGATGCAAGGCCTGCTCGATGCGGACGGCATCGGCGACGGCGGCCTCGTCATCGGCTCGGCGCGCGGCCTCTGGCACGAGCAGTACTTCGGGGCGTATGACGACACGACCGTGCTGCCGCTCGCCTCGGCGAGCAAATTGCTGTCGGGCGTGCGCATCATGCAGCTGGTCGACCGCCATGTACTCGACCTGGACGCGCCGGTCTCAGGCTATCTCTCCGGCCCGCTGTATCCCTGGAGCACCACCGCCGCACCGATCACGCTGCGCCAGATGTTCTCGCACACGGCCGGTTACGGCGACGACGAGGACGATCCGGTGCTGTCCGATCACACGATCACGCTTGCGCAGAGCGTGCAAGAGATCGCCAGCAACTACCAAGGGCTGTCGCCGCAGAACTATCTGCCGGTCGGTGCCTACTTCGCCTATGGCGGCGTGTCGATGCAAATCGGCGGCGGCGTGGCGCAGGCGCAGAGCGGTGTCGACTGGCAGCAAGGCTGGCGGCATGACATCGGCGCGCCGATGTGCATCGGCACGATCGACTGGCAGGGTCTCGGCCCAACCGTGAACTACCGCATCGCCGGCAGCGCGCGCGCATCGCTGCCCGACTACGCGCGCGTGCTGGCGATGCTCGCCGCCGGCGGCGTCGGCAACGGCACGCGCATTCTCAGCGCCGGCGCGATCGCGACATTGAACCATTCGCAGACCGGCAATGCCGTCGCCGGCTACACGCCACCGGCGGCGGACGGACTGACCCAGTACGGCATCGGCGCCTGGATCGAACCCTCGCCGACGAGCGTATCGACCGATGCGCCGGTGATCGAGAGCATCGGCGCCTTCGGCTACGCGCCGTGGGTCGACTTCTCCAACGGCACGTTCGGCATCCTAATGGTCGCCGACCCGGCCCCCGGGCAGAATCCCGGCACGATCAGCCGACCCGTACTGCAGCAGATCGTGCAGATCGTGCGCGACCAGCTCGCCGCGAACGCGGGCCAGTGCACGCCGAGCGAACTTTACGATGCGATCTACGCCGACGGATTCCAGGCGCAGCCCGATGCGCCGGACTGCACGGCCGGCGCCGACGTGAACTAGCGCGCAGCCGTTGTCCGCACGCGAGGCGATGCGTCAGGCTTTGGCGTCGAGCAGCCCATGGCGGCGATGCCAGTCTTCCAGCGATTCGCCGGAGTAGTGCTTGAAGCAATGATCGCGCTTGCCGCGCCGCAGCTGCACCCAGGGCGCCTTGAATTCGAGGTTGACGTGCACGCGCTCGCTCGGCGCAGGCAGCTTGCTGTCGATCGCCGATGCGAACGGATGCACCAAGTCCGGCCACTCCGAGTCGTACATCCACAGCGCGCTCGCGCAGTGCTTGCAGAAATGACGCTGGCCGCTGCTGATTCGCACCCTGCCTTCTTCCTCGATGCGCGCGTTGTAGACGCCGAGGTGCTCGCGCCCCTTCACTTTCAGCGTCTTCTTCCACGCACCGAGGTTGATCGCGTATCCGCCGCCGCCCGCGGTCTTGCGGCAGATCGAGCAGTAGCAACGCTGGTACGGAACCGGCGCGTAGGCCTCGCACGTGAACGAAACGCGGCGGCAATGGCACGAACCCTTGAGTTGCATGACGGGCGAACTCCTGTGGCGGCGACCCACAAAACTAAGCCCGCGGTCGTGAACGGCGCGCAACGTCCACCCGCCGGCGCGTCCGCGTTGGACTTCCGGCGGCGGTGATCCTACGCTGCACGCGCAAATCGCTGCATGCCGATCACCACAAGGGGAGATGAGGTCATGTCCGAAGCAGGTGCATTCTGGTCGCGCTGGTCGCCGGTTCTGCTCAGCATTCTTCGCATCGTCGTCGCGTTTCTTTTCATGCAGCACGGCGCGCAAAAGCTGTTCGGCTTTCCCGGCGCCGGCGATCACAAGGTGGAGCTCGCCTCGCTGATGGGCTTGGCCGGCGTGCTCGAATTCGCCGGCGGCGGCCTGGTCCTGCTCGGCCTGTTCACGCGCCCCGTCGCTTTTCTGCTCGCCGGCGAGATGGCGTTCGCCTATTTCATGGCGCATGCGCCGCAAGGCTTCTGGCCCGTGTTGAATCACGGCGAAGCGGCGGTGTTCTACTGCTTCGCATTCCTGTACCTGTCTGCGGCAGGTGGCGGGCCTTGGAGCCTGGACCGCGTGTTGCGTCATCGATGACGCCGTCGGCTGGCAATCCATCGCCGCGTGCCATCACGGCGCGCGGCGTCGCTCGAGGGTAGACCAGGGCAGGCCGAATCGCTGCGGCTTCGTGCGAAGCCATTGCTGCAAGAGCCATCCCGCACTCAGCAGCGCCGAGCCGAGCCAGATGCCTTGCCTCCACTCGGCGCGCTGCGACGCTGCGACGCAGACGATCGCGCCCCCGATGCAGCATCCGAGGACGACTGCCCGCTTGATCGCGACCGGCCAGTCGCGCGCGCGGCGAAGACCGCTGCGATCGAGATACGCGTCGAGTTCGTCGGCTTCGAAGATGCCTGCGAAGTCCTCTTCCGAGTCGTTCTCGTCAGGCGTGCACAGACCGGCATCGATCATCGCGTAGACGACTCTTCCGATATCACGACTCGAACGGATGCCGTTGGCTTGGAGCGCCGCGCGGAGCCGCTCCGCATCGCGCAGACCGAAGTCGGCGAGCAGCATCCGGCAGAACACTGCTGCATCAACGTGATGTCCGATGGCTCCTTTGCGCTGATACGAGCCGATGAAGTTCAGCGCGCCGGCGATCCACTGGACCGTCGCGACCGGAACGCCGGCAGAAGCGGCGACCGACTCGATACAGGCGGCACGCTCCATGCACCTCGGACACGTCGAGCGATCGTGCGCGTCCTGCTGCGCAGCGGTGTCGGTCATGCGAGCGCGGCCTCCTCCCTTTTGGCGCTCTCCTTTTACCAGAAAAGGAACCGCCGGCGAGGAAGCAACGGCGCGGCTGCAGAACTTCGTGCTTCGCCCGCGAGTTCGGCGAAGCCGTCGATGGCGGAGTGTCGTCCGATGCCTTGCCCAGCCGCGCAATCGCACGGTCGCGTCAATCGAAGCCATCGGCGAAGATCCGATCGGAGACGCCGCCGACTTCGACGGCGCCGATATCGGCCGTCAAGCCGAGCACGCGCGGGAACGTATCGCCGCGCTGGTCCGTCGTGAGGCCCTGGGCGTTGTTGCCCGCATCGATCGCGACGCTGTCGGCAGCAAGCGAATGAGTCAGCGTTCGCCCGCCATTGTCGGCCAGCGGCAGCAGGTGCGGATCCTGCTCGATCGTGTCGGCAGGCACTGGCGACGTGCCGGGCACGGTGATGAGGTTGTTCGCGCCGCCGAATACCGCGCCGAGGCCTTCGCCGACATCGGGCGACGACTGCGGTCCGGTGTTGTTGGCGATGATCGAACTCTGCAAGTTGGCCGGGAAGCCGTCCTGGAACAATCCCGCGCCGAGCGGCAGCACTTCGGTATTGAGCGCGATCGTCGAATTGGCCAGCGTCAGCGCGGCATGCGACAGCACGCCGCCGATCGTGTTCAGTGTCGCGCTGTTGCCCGACACCGTGCTGTTGACGATCTCGCTGGCAGGATTCGTATTGCCGCCCTTGAGCAGCAGGCCGCCGACCGTGCCGGCACTGTTGCCCGAGATCGTCGAGGTATGGATCGCCGCACGTCCATTCGCGATCAGCCCGCCGCCGGTGCCGCCCGGCGTGTACAACGACGACGCCGAGTTGCCGGAGATCGTCGAATAGTCGACCGCGGCGACGCCGGTCATGTAGGCGCCGCCGCCCTTGGCGAACCCTTGCGGCGCGGCGCTGGTCGCCCGGTTGCCGCTGATCGTGCTCGTCGTCATCGCGAGATCGCCGGTCACGTACGCGCCGCCGCCGACTGCGTTGCCGAGCGAGGTATAGACCTCGTTGTCCTCGATCTTGCTAGCCGACATCGCGAGGATGCCGTTGACGAACAAGCCGCCGCCGCGATACGTGCTCGTGCCGGCATTGCCGACGACCTTGCACGCGCGCACGGTGACATCGGTCAGCTGCACGTTGCCCCCGGAATAGACGCAGCCTCCGGCAAGGAAGCCGTAGCCGTCGGTCAGCGTCAGTCCCTTGATGTACAGGACACCGCCGCCGGAATGCTGGAAGATGCGGTCGTAGTGGTTGCCGTCGATCGTGACCGCCGACGAGCCCGGACCGACGACGTTGATGAAGCTCGGCAGCTCGACGCGCCCGGTCGTCAACGTGATCTGGCTGCACTGCAGCTGTGTCAGGTCGATCGTATCGGTGTTGCCCGCCATCTGTGCGGCCGCGCGCAGGCTGCCGCTGCCGCTGTCCTGGCAACTGGTGACCGGAATCGTCGCCGCGTGGGCGAGGCTCGAACCGTACACGGCGAGCAGGCACGCGACGAGGGAGCGCAAGGCAAACGCATCGAGGGGCTGGGTGCGAAGGGGCATGGCGGAACTCCGTATCGGCGCAGGCGTTGAGGGGCTAACCTCAGTAACGGGGTTTTGCGTCGAGTTACGACATGCGGTTCTCGCACGGATAGGCGCGCGCCAAGGCCGCCAAACGTCTTGGATCGCGTCTGGCATACACCAAAGCTTCTAATACCCGAGGCAGCTTTGCGTCTTCTGCTCGTCGAACGACTGCCGTGAAGCCAGCTGCTCCTTGAAATCACTGGCTGGGGGCAGAGGAGATCCTTTGTACTGCCATGCCCGTAGAACGCTGCTCGGAAACATCGGCCGTTTGGACGACCAGCACCAGTTCAGCAGCTCCTCGCTGCTTGGAATCATGATGTCGACTTCGACCTTCGGAACCAGCAGATCCACATGTTGATCGTCCGTTCCGAAGCACGTCATGCTGCAGCCCGCAATCTGATCGGTGGGAATACGGATCGGCTTCTTGAAGGGCATCGACATATCGATATCAACCGAATCTGCCGAAAGACGAATCGTCGCAAGCCCGTGGTAGCTCTCCGCGCCCCGATGTAGCCGGCTCGTCAGGACGATGGTTTTTGCGCTCAAGGGGGACCCTTTCGAAATTGTATCGGTGCGAAAAGCGGACTCGAGGTCCGAATACGTTCGACCACAACTCGACAAAGCGAGCAAGACAAGGACGATAACGACGAGTCTCATGGCTGACGGGCTCTCAAGATCGATGCGCCGTGCTCAGCGCAGGAAAGGTCCGAATCGTACTCGACTCTCGCGCAATGATCCCGCCATCTCGCTGATGTGCGTAGCGAGCCACTGAACGCAATGAAACCAGTCGCAAAATGAGGGGTCCAAAAATGGGGTCAGAGTCGAGTTTCTCGAGCCGATACAGCGGAGCGCTTCGCTTCCTCCAAAACGAGACGGCGAAACGCGGACCAGCGAAAGAAGTCCACTCTGACCCCGGTTTCGCAGACCCCGTTTCGGACAAATGCTTCGGGCGCAACCTCGGGGTCACCGATCGCCGTGTGTCATGGCGACGACGTACGCGCTAGCATTCGTCAGAAACAGGGCCGACAAACGCGCATTGACTTGGGGGGATCTCGGCGGAGTGACCGTCGACGAGGCCAAGTAGACGCCACCATCGGGTGGAAACCTGAGTTGACGATCGGAAGCTAGTGAAGAACACGGCTGAGAAGACCGAACCAGGCTATGCGCTGAGCTTCGCGCTGATCGCGGGCATCGTCGTGCCGCAAGTCGCATCGCTGAAGTGGGGACTTCTCGACGGCAACCGAGGCACGCCCATCATGCTGGCGGCCGTGTATCTGATCTTTCTCGGTTCCGCATTCCTGGCGAGCTACTACTACAGCCACAAAGCATTCTTTCTTCGCTGGCTGATGTGGTTTTGCGAGTACTTGTCGTACCCGGCAAACCGCAAGATGGCGTTCTTCTACTTCGCGCTGGCCACCCTCATGGGAAGCATGGCGCTGTTGGCCGGACTGGGCATATTGCCGGAAGGTACCTGAGCAAAACCGGGGTCCAAAACCGGGGTCAGAGTCGACTTTTCGCGCGGGCTTGCAAAGCCGGGGCCTGCAAAACCGGGACAGAGTCGACTTTCGCATTGCAATGCTGCTGCGGCAGCAACGCGTTTCAATCTCCGCAGCATCGCTGCAACAGCGCGTGGCGGACGTGTGCGGGAAAGTCGACTCTGACCCCGGTTTCGGATCACGGTTTCGATCAGTGCGCCGGTTCGCCGGTCAGGCGAAGGCTCTCGAAATTCGCGACAAGCTGGGGCTCCAGCGGCAAGCCGTCGATCCGCGTCGTGTACGCGAGGAACTGGTCCGGCGCGATGCCGCCGCGTCGCGGGTCTTTGACGACCGGGCAGATCGCGTAGCGCAACGGGTCGCCGAACGGACGCAGTGTCTTGGTGACGTAGCCGCGGCTGTAGAGATTGTCGATGTCGCTGACCGTCTTGATGATCGGCGTGCCGTCGAGGTCGCGGCCGTTGCGTGCGGCAAGATCGCCGAGCGCACGGCGGCCATCGGCCGTGTTCAATGCGCGCGGCGTGAAGCTGACCCAAGTGTGGATCCACAAGCCCAGCTTGTTGTTGCTGAAGTAGCCGTTGCGCATGTCGAGCACGCTGGACTGGCGGAACGCGCCGAGCCCTTGCGGGTCGGTGCCGGCACGCGGGAACAGATACTCGGCGCTGCTGTCGGCGATCTGTCGCGTACGCCGCCCGGCCGAATTGTTCAAGAACGCGTTGCCGCGCAAGCCGCCGAGCACCGTGAAATACCAGGGGCTGCCGCTATGGTCGTAGGCCGGCAGCGTGAGCAGCATGCGAACGTTGCGCTGGTAGCCGAAGAACGGAAGGTCTTCGGTCGCGAGCGGCAGCACGGCCTCGCGGCGACCGTCGATGGCCGCAGGATCGACGCCGTTCTGCAAGTAGTACGCGTCGGTGAAGTCGTAGAGGCGATCCTGTGTCGCGGCCGTCGCCAGCATCGGCGCGACGCAGAACGCGAAGGCCGCCATCAGATTCGAAATTTTCATCGGTCGATCCCCAGTGAAGTACACATCGACGCGACGGTTCACTGGACGCTCGGCTCGGCTTCCATGGCGGGCCGCCAGCGCACCGGGTCGATGCGCCTACAGCGTCGAGCTTCGATTCGGAACTGGCGATAGGGAGTTCCACTCAGACCGGCGCGCGGAACTCTACCCAGCACGGCGACAAAACCGGGGTCAGAGTCGAGTTTCTCGTGTCGATACAACGGAGCGCTTCGCTTCCCGCGGGACGACGACAGCTAGACGCAGACCAGCGAGAAAAGTCCACTCTGACCCCGGCTTTTTTGGACCCCGGTTTTGGACCCCGGCTTCGTGGTGCAGGGTCGGGCCGCCTAGATAGCCGGATCGACGACTTCGATGTCGTAGTCGAAGTATTGAATCATCTCGCCGTAGGCTTCCTTCGGATTCACATAGTTCGCGCGCACGGATAGACGATGTCGCCCCACCGCCGGCGGCTCCAACATCAGCCAGTAGCCATCGCTGGCTGCGGGTGCGTAGGCTTTCGGATCGTCGATGTACTTGGCATGCGCGAACACATCGAAGCACTGCTCGGTACGCACGCGAAAGCGAGCAACATCCGGGACCGGAACTCCGTCGATTTTCACGATCGCGTGCTGCAGGTGATCGTTGTTCGCCGCTGCCCCGGCCTGCACTTCGGCGCAGGCGACGTGTCGATTGCGCGGCGAGAACATGAGCATGTTGATGACCGGGAAGAACAGATACTTTCCTTTCGGCACCTTGCACTCGCGTTTGACGACATCGTTCCCACTCGTGCCTGCGAGAAACCAGACGGGCCCCTTCTGCCCTTCTTCGCACAGGGAGCCATTCGGATCGTCGAAAACCCGCATACCCTCCGGCCGTGCGAATGCCCATTGCCACCAGGCGGCGGAATAGTCGGAGGGACTCTTGCCGGCGACGCTCGAAGCGGGCGGCATGACTTTCATGGCTTCGGCAGCCGACGTGGATGCCGAGAATGCAGCACACAGGAGTACGAGTGCGAAACAGCAGCGCATGGCGTTGGGTCGCTTGGATTGAGGGCAATGCGTCGCCAGAGTCGACGCGTCCGGCAGCATTCTGCCATCTGGACAGGCCGTGGCGGACATCATCGGTCGGCCGCCAGATTCTCGTGGTCACTGGGCAACGACGCCGCAGGCAGTTCCACTCGGGCTTGCGTGCGGGCTTTCACCCTGCACGCAGGCGATGAACGAAACCGCACCTCCGTGGGCGAATGTCTGCGGGAACCCGGCTCAGCGCGACGCCGCGGCTGGATAGGGATCCTGCAACACGGCAGAGCCGTTCTCCAGCAACGACTTCAGGTTCGAAAGAACCTTCGGCCAGCCGCCGGACACCGCCTCGATCAATTTCGACGCGTCGCGCTCGATCGTGTGGGTGATCGAGAGCTTGATCGCCGTGCCGCTGCGTTCGATCTCCATCGTGCACAACGACGCGCCTTCGGCATTCAGCTCGGGCTTGATCTGGTTCTGCCAGCGAATCACCAGGCGTCGCGGAGGATCGGCCTCGACGATCTCGCCGGCGTCGTAGACCTGATCGTCACCGGACACGAGCTTCCACGGCGACCCCACCGTCCACTCGCTTTCGCCGCGCATGCCGAACCAGTACTGCTTCATGAACTCGGCGTCGGTCAGCGCCGACCACAGCTTTTCCGGCGTGGTGCGGATGTAGGTCACGTACACGAAGGTCGATCTAGCCATGGGCTTTCTCCAGTCGTCGTTTCAGTGTCGAGAGCGCCTTGAGGCGCGGCTTTTCGAACTTGGCAATCCAGCGCTCGTAGATTTCCTGCAGCGGCACGGGATTGAGGAAGTGCAGCTTTTCGCGGCCGCGCCGCACGGTGGCGACGAGGTTCGCCGCTTCCAGCAGATCCAAGTGTTGCGTCACGCCCTGCCGCGTCATGTCGAGGTATTCGCACAGCTCGTTGAGCGTACGGCCGTCGTGCGCGTGCAGCAGGTCGAGCAGCTTGCGCCGGCTCGGATCTGCCAGGGCCTTGAACAGCACGTCGGTGTCGCGGCGCTCGGCCATGCTCTATATGCAAGTAAATACCTGCCTAAATGATAGGCAAGTGTTTTCTTGCATGTCAAGCATCGATAGACGATGGAGCCGGCGGATCGCCTAGGCCGCACGTTTGCCGCTACGAGGAAGCCGGGAGACGCAGTGGCGCTCCGACAGCGCGATCGATGTCGATGCCGACCTACTCGACGACGGCGAGCCGACGTTCACGATCCGCGTGCGGCCATCCGGCGCTGCGCCTGTCCGCGAATGGCCGCCGCGGCGAGATCGTGGGCTGATTGGGCTGGGCGCGGCGCCTGGCGGGTTTTCCGGCGCCGGCCTTCGAGCGTCTCGGAGCGGACGCCTCTTCGCGGAACGTCAGTGGCCGCCTTCGACGATTTCCTCGGGCGCCGCATCGCCCGCCTTGACGGCGTAGGGCCGCGCATCGTCGACGAGGTGCTTGAGAAACCGCCCGGGCTGCTCCTGCATGACCATGTGCGCGGAGTCTTCGAACCAGACGAGTTTCTTCGACGGCGCGTGCAAGGTGGCGAACCAGCGCGCGGCGACCTCGTGCGAGACGGAATAGTCGTGGCGTCCGAGGAAGAACAAGACCGGCAGGTCGAAGTGAGTGATCTTGCTGAAGTCGACGTCGGTGAATGGACCGAGAAGGTAGCGCATCGAGAACAAGCTGCCGTCGTCGATCGCCTTGAGATCGGCATCGCTGTACTCCGGCGCAAGCTTCTCCGTCTCGGCGTCGTAGTCGAAACTGGTGTGGCCCCAGGACAGGCCGCCGTAGTATTCGAGCCACTTGCGCTGCTTGCTGATGGTTTGCAGATCCAGCGGTTTGCCCGGCGCCGGATAAGGCGCGAGCGCAGCGAGCTCGCGCAGCGCTTCCTGGTTGTCGTGCGCGCGGGCCTGTTCGACCGCGAACCGATACCCCACCGCTTCGCTCTCCCGCGTATTGGCCACCTGTCCGACGCCGATATAGGCGTAGAACCATTCCGGATGCTCCTGCGCCACGCGTACGCCCAGCGCCGAACCCCAGGAGTGACCGAGCAGGAAGATCTTCTGCTTGTGATACGTGCGGCGCAGGTACTCCACGACCTCGTTGGCGTCCGCCGTCATCTGCTTGATCGTCATGCCCGCGGCGACTTTCTCGGGATCATTGGCTGCGTACGTCTTGCCGGCACCGCGCTGGTCCCACTGCACGACCGTGAAGTAATCCTCCCACGGCGTCTGGAACGTCCACGACAAGGGCATGTCCGGCGATGCCGGGCCGCCATGCAGGAACAGGAGGATCGGATTGCGCGAGTCGTGGCCGCGCACGGAAATCCATTGCTGCGTGCCGTCGATGGGAATCTGGGTCATCGTCTCGATGCCGTGCGGACTGACGATCTTGCGCGACGCCGCGATGATGTCGCGCGCATCCTGGCGCGAGAACGCGGGCTTGGCGGAAGCCACATCCGCGGCCGCCACGCTTGCGATACCACTCATGCCACCGACCACCGTCAACGCCGTCCACAACACCACGCAACATCGCATCGCAAGCTCTCCATCGAAAGGTGCGGCGAGCGTACTTCAGCGTCGCCGCGCGGCGTATGTGTCGATTGGGACGGTGACGAGTGGCAGCTGCACGCACGACGATCGCTGCGGCCGGGTGCGAGCATGGAAGCGTTGCTAGCGCGTCACCGCGTTCGCCAGCCGCCTGATCACCGGTGCCGCGAGCAGGACCACCGGCAGCATGACGACCCACGACAGCAGGTACGCGTGCACCCAGTGGGCGGCGAAGGTTCCCTGCGAGTGGAACGGGAGACTGGCAATGGCCGCGGCCACGGCGCAGGTGATCCCCGACTGGATCACGCTGAAGACGAAGTGGCTGTATTGTTTGGGAATTCTCCACATATGAACACACTTTCCCGCCGCGCACGGCATGCCATCCTCCCGGGCCGGCTCAGGCCGCCTTGCTCGCACCGCCGGCCAGGCTGCGATGGACCTCGAGCGCGTTGCGTTCGACCCAGTTGTGCTGCAGCAGTCCGTCCGCGCGCACGTGGAGGACCGCCGTGCCCGTCATCGCGATCGGCGACTGGCACGCCGGCGATCCCATGAAGCCGTTGTTCCTGCCCGTGATGCGCCAGCGCGACACCACGCGGTCGCCGGATTCGTTCTGGAAGGTCTCGACGACCTCGAAGCGGAAGTCGTCGATCGAAGCCAGGAAGGCGGCGACCCAGGCCTTGAACGTCTCGCGCGAATGAATCTCCACGCCGCCCGACGTGATGACGAAGTCCTCCGCCACCAGGCGGTCGACCGCGTCGGGATTCTTGTTCATCCACACTTCGCGCCAGAAGGTTTCCGCCACTTGCACTGAATTTCGAGTTGCCATTTCTTGCCTCTTTCGGGTTGGCCGATGATTCGATGTCTGCGCGGCAGCAGTGCCGCGTGCATGCAACGTGGGCGCTTGCGGAAAGAAGACAAACGAATAATATTCATGCGTAGCAGTCGTTCTTCTTATGGATTCGGAGCGTCGCCCATGGCCATGCCCGACATCGATCTCGACCTGCTGCGCGCCTTCGTCGCCGTAGCGGAAACCGGCAGCTTCACGGCAGCGGCCGACCGGATCGGGCGCTCGCAGTCGGCGGTCAGCCAGAAGATCTTGCGGTTGGAAGATGCCCTGGAACTGCGCGTGTTCGAGCGGTCGAGCCGCGCGCTCAGCCTCACCGGCGACGGCGAGCGCCTGCTCGCCGCGAGCCGGCGCTTGCTGGGCCAGTACGGCGACTTCGTGCGCGAAGTGCGCGCGCCGGTGCCGGTCACGACATTGCGGCTCGGCATTTCGGAAAACCTGGTCCAGGTGCAGCTGCCGCTGCTGCTGTCGCGCTTCCATGCGAGCCATCCGGAGGTCCGGTTGATTCTGACCACCGGCTCCAGCCAAGACCTCTACGCGGAACACGAGGCCGAGCAACTCGATGTCGTGATCGCCAAGACGCGCAAAGGCGGAGCGTCACCGCACGGCCGCGTCATCTGGCGCGAGCCGCTCGCCTGGATCGCCGCAACGGATTTCCGCAACGACCACCGCCGTCCCGCGCCCCTGGTCATGATGCGGCCGCCCTGCGCGTACCGCGAAGTGATGACCGAAGCGCTCGACGCCATCGGGCGCGAATGGGTCGCGACCTGCACGGCCCGCAACCTCGTCGGCGTGCAAGCCGCGGTGCTCGGGGGACTCGGCGTCACGGCGCTCGGCCGATCGTTCGTGCAGCCTGGCATGCGCATCCTGCCGCCGTCCGACCCTTGGCCGGCGTTGCCCGCGACGGAGGTGTCGGTTTTTGGCGAGAACGCGGCGATGCGGCCGGTCATCGAGGCGTTGGTGGCGACGCTTGGGGAAGTATTGCTGGCAAGTCAGTAACGAGGGCGTGATGCGAGTTCGCCTACATCGCATCGCGCGACGGACTCGATCGGGATGCGACGAAAACACTACCGGACCCCGGTTTCAGAGATGGACTCCGACTATCGCATCGCTCAGTCCACGATCTCGCTCGCCGGCGCCTGGGTCTTGGAAAGGAACTGCCTTTTCCCCGAAATGCGGCACGCGCGCAGCATCTGATCCAGATTGGAGACGCTATATCGGATATCGAGCTTCTTCACCAGCCGATCGCTGTCGCGTGCGATCGACCAGTCGCCGATGTAGTCGACGCCCTTGCCAGTGATTTCGAACCAAAGCGACTTGCGCGACACCGGATACTGCAACGTGTTCTTGGCGCTCGCCGCGACTTCCTTGAAGTAGTAGCGACCTGGGGCGACGTCGACGGCGTAGTAGCACGTGCCATTCGAAACCGCCACGTCGCATCGACGCAGGAAGATGCGGTCCGGGGTGTCGACGCTCTGCAGCAGCCAGTCGCCACCCCAGCCGCCCGTGAGATCCGACTCACCAGTCGCCAGGACAAAATTGTGTGCCGCCGGCGCAACGCAGTAGGGCTCCGCGCTGGCTGCGAACGGGAGTGAGAAAAGCAATACAAGTAGCGTCCAGCGCATGGCATTCCCTGCGGGCTGTGGGTCGGCTGTGTGCAACGACCGCAGTCGTTGGCCGCGGCGCCAGGCCAGTCTAACGTTTCGAGACCGAAGCAACGCAAACATGTTTGGTCGGGTGCACGACGGTATGCAGCTGCGGCGAACGACCGAATGCCGACGTGGCAAGCGATGGTCGTTGGAGGAATTCCTCTAGCAACCAGCGCTGAAAATGAACCTGGAACGGTTCCGATTTTTCGGAAAGATGAACCTGACCCCATTTCCGGTCATGACCATCGTCGCTGGCGAGCCACAAACCCTTCTGTTAGGTTTTTGGCGGTCACTCTCATTGCAAAGGTCAGCGACGAATGTCGATCCGCTTGCGTACGGCCGCCTTCTTTGGCGCGGCATTGGCTGCACTGGGAGTCGGCACACAGATAGCGTTGGTCAGCGCTCAGCCTGTTGACGTGGCAGACGCAGCGCAGGGCGCGCCTCTTTATTCGGAGATGCACTGGCGGAGCATCGGACCGACGCGCGCCGGCCGCGCCAGAGCTCTGTCCGGCGTCGCCAGCCAGCCCAACGTGTTCTATGCCGGGTATGACAACGGCGGTGTCTGGCGCTCGACCGACTACGGCGCCAACTGGCTGCCGTTGTTCGACCAGCAGCCGACCGGGTCCATCGGTGCGATCGCGGTCTCGGCGTCGAATCCGAATGTCGTCTATGTCGGTTCCGGTGCGGGCATCATCCGTCCCGATCTGTCCGTCGGCGATGGAATCTACAAATCGACCGATGCGGGGGCCACATGGGCGCATCTGGGACTGCGCGACAGTCAGATGATCGCCAATATCGCGGTGGATCCGACCAATCCGGATCGACTCTTCGTCGCCGCGCTGGGCCATCCCTACGGACCGAATGCGGAGCGCGGAATCTTTCGTTCCGTCGATGGTGGCAAGACCTTCGAAAAGGTGCTGTACGAGGACGAATACACCAGCGGCAACGACGTTCAAATCGATCCGCACGATCCGGACATCGTCTATGCAGCCTTGTGGCAGCAGCAACAGAGCTATCTCGAAGGCGCGGGGTTCGGCGGCACCCATGGCGGAATCTTCAAGTCGACCGACGGCGGTATCACATGGAAGCGTCTTGCCGATGGACTGCCGGTGGGCGTCATCGAAGCCAACCTCGGCATCGCGACGCGCGACCCCGGCACCATCTACGCGATGGTCGCGGGCACCGCGGGCGCGGCACCGACGAAAGAGGAAGGGACGACGGGAACGATCGGCTTCTACCGATCGACCGACGCGGGCGAGCACTGGACGCTGTTGACCCACGGCGCCGATAGCGCCCATGCATCGTCCGGTGGCACGACGGACCCGCGCCCGCTGGCGCGCATCGGCGGCGGCGACCTGCCGACGATTGCCGTCGACCCGACCGATTCCCGAGTCGTCTACAGCGCATCGACCGTGCTCTGGCGGACCGAAGATGCCGGAACGTCATGGAGCGCGGTGCGCGGAAGCCCCGGTGGCGACGACTATCAGAAAATATGGATCAATCCCGTCGATCCGAAGACGCTTCTCGTGGTCAGCGATCAGGGCGCGGTCGTCTCGGCCAACCGTGGCATGTCGTGGAGCAACTGGTACAACCAGCTCACCGCAGCGATGTACCACGTATCGACGGACAACGCATTTCCCTATCGCGTGTGCGGCGGCCAGCAGGATTCCGGCTCCGCGTGCGTCGACAGCCGGTCGATGGACGGGCGGATCACGTTTCACGACTGGCATCCGGTCAATATTCAGGAATATGGCATCGGCGCGAGCGATCCGGCCGATCCCGACTTGGTCTTCGGCAGCGAACGCACGAACGTCTCCCTGTACAACCGCACGACAGCGCAGACGACTCGCGTCGGCCCTGGGAAGGAGCAACGTGGCGCCGACTACGGTCGCAACGTACGCACGATGCCGATCGCCTGGTCGCCCGTGGATCCGAAGATCCTGTTCTACACATCGAACGTCGTTTGGAAGTCGACGGACCACGCGCACACCTGGGCGCGCATCAGCCCGGATCTCGCCCGGCCGACGTGGAAGGTTCCGGCCAGCGTGGGCCAGTACGCACGCGAGGTAACGCCGAAGGCCGCAGGAAGTATCACCGCGCTATCGGCGTCGCCGCGCGATGTGAACGTGCTGTGGGCCGGAACGGACGACGGCAACATTCAGATGACCGGGGACGGCGGCACACGATGGGTGAATGTGACGCCGACGGCGATCAAGCCGTGGACGCGCATCTTCAACATAGACGCCGGTCATTTCGATTCGGCCACTGCGTATGCCGCCGCGAACACACTGCGCATCGATGACCTGAATCCGCATTTCTGGCGCACTCATGACGGCGGCAAGACCTGGACCGAGATCAATCGGGGCATTGCGCCCGGTGCCGTTGCGAACTCGATTCGCGAGGATCCACGCAAACCCGGACTGCTGTATGCCGCAACGGACACGCAGGTGTGGGTTTCGTTCGACGATGGCGATCACTGGCAGTCGCTCCGGCTCGACATGCCCGCAGTATCGGTGCGCGATCTGCAAGTGAAGGACGACGAGGGCTGCCTGTGTGCCGACCTTGTCGCCGCTACGCATGGCCGAGGGTTCTACATCCTCGATGACGTCACTCCGTTGCGCCAAGTTGCGGATGCACGCAAAGCGGAATCCGCGTTCCTGTTCAAGCCGCAGCAGGCGGTCCGCATCCGCATGGCAACGAACGATCCGACGCCATGGCCACCGGAAGTTCCGGCCGGCGAGAATCCGCCCAACGGCGCGATCATCGACTACTACCTCGCGTCGGCCGTGTCTGGCCCGGTCACCGTCGAGATCCTCGATTCCGACAACGCGGTCGTCCGCACCTATACCAGCGAGCTCAAGCGTGATCCGGATCCGGCGGTGCAGGCCGCGGCCTATGACGCCGTGTGCCAGGCATCGCCGCAGTCGCCCGACTGTTCCGTGCCGTTGTACTGGCCATCGCGCATCAAGTCGGTTCCGACCAGTGCTGGCATGCACCGCATCAGCTGGAACCTGCGCTACCAGCCGCTTGCGACCGAGCGGCAGGAGATCGAAATCGCAGTGCCCCATCGCAGCTCGCCGCCACTGAGTTCGCCATGGGCGCCACCCGGCGACTACACGGTGCGTCTCACCGTGGCAGGAAAGCAATACACGCAGCCGCTGTCCGTTCGGCTCGATCCGCGCGTCAAGACGTCAGCCTTCGCCTTGCAAGAAAACACGAGACTGTCGCTGGAAATGTATTCGCTTGCGCGCACCACGCGCATGGCCTTTGGACAGGCCCATGATCTCGGACTCGAGATCGCCAAGCTCGCGCAGACTCGGAGTGACGCCAAGGCATTCAAGAGCCGGATCGACGCCATCGCGCCCGACGAGCCGCGCGGCCAGGCACGCGAAGCGTCCAGACATCGCGGCGGTGCGCATCCAGAAGTGTCGTTGAACGAAGCGAGCGACGCGGCACTGGATGCATCGTTGGCGCTGCAGGCGGCCGACACGGCGCCGACAGCCGCGCAGATTGCCGCCTGTGCACACGCTCGGGATCAGGCCAACGAAGTTCTGGCCCGATGGGAGACTGCGAAGTCGAAGGACCTGTCGTCGTTGAACGCCTCGTTGCAGGCGGCGGGACGGCCTGCGTTGACATTGCCACCGCCGAGAATGCCGGCAGCGCTGCCGAGCGATGAGAATGGCAACGAGAACGAAGAGTAGGACGCCGTAAGCACCGGCTTGAGCGACAGATGCGCGTGAGACTCGGGGCAAACCGAGTCCGGTATCGGTCCGCGCCGCCCGTTCAATCGGCGATCGGCGGACTTTCACTCCAGCCCACCCTCGCGAAAAGCCGATACGCTGCTATTAGCTCTCGCCGCAGGGCGCGGCTCTTCGCCGGAGAACCGAGAACTCTAAATAGTAGTTCTGCCCCCTTAACCCATGTGTCGATTGGGACGGTGACGAGTGGCAGCTGCACGCCCGAGATTTCCGGCGAGCAGCGCGCGCGATAGATGCGCGGGAGTGCGAACGCAGAGGCCGGCAAACGGGGAAATGAATCTGCCTCCTATTTCCTTCCGACCTGGGGAACGGTGTATTCAAACCCGCGGCACGCAAGAAAAAGGCTGCATCGATGGACCTTCGATCGATGGCAGCTATCGGAGCGCCAGCGACAGTGCGATTCTCAACAGCCTGCTAGTCCCTAGCCTATCCTAGCGAGTCACGGCAGAATCTTCAGTACACCATCGGCAAACCAGTCCCCAAGAGCACGTCGCCATCCCTTTACGTCTGCACCGAACACTGTGACGCAAAGCGCAAGCACGCCGTAAAGCGCGACCGCGGACCACTTGAACATTGAAGTTTCGGCATTCGGAAAGCTGAAAATCAAGCCAAAAATTGAAATGGCAAGCAAGACAACGGCAATAAGCCACGAAAAAAAAACGCCAATTTGCCTCGCCAGCCGTATGCGTCGAGCGTCCCTAATGGCATTGGCTGTCCTCAAGCTACCCAAGTCACTTTCAACCTTCATTACGTGCTCGTGCTCTTGCCGACGAACTCGCTCAACCGCTTCCGCAATCGTTGTGGCATCCGGCTCGTCGGGATCATCCCCTCTTGAGACCGCCTCTTCCAAAATAGACGACTCAGCAAATCTAGAGGCAAGTAAAAAAAGCTCTTCGTCCGTGGAAATACTCCCTTCCTCGCCCAGCTTCCGGAGGTGCCCCTTGAATTTTGACCACGCCTTTTCACTTACAACCGAAGAAAATGCCGCAATAGAGCCTATTCCCGCCCGCAACCACTGCTCACCTGCTGAAGGGCTGTGCATCCAAGACAGAGTTGTCAGTACGCTTTGATGCACGCACGGCGCATACCCTTTACCGCCCTGCTCCCTATACCAATCATGGATATTCTTAGCGGTCATCCAGCCAAGAGTAGAAAAAATATAACTTGAATCTTCCAAGCGATCTCTAACTCTTCCACGCCGAAGCGTGAGGACAGCCGCAATACAATCTACGTCGTGTACTACGCGCTTTTCTATAGTCCTCGTTCCTGCGCCGCTGCTTGCCAGCTTTTCTTCTAGTGCAACCTCACCCAACGTTGACGATGCCACCCTGTCCGGAGTTCGAAACACAGAAATGCCGTACTCCCTGAGCTTCTTCTCTAAAAGAACACTTAGTTCAGCAACATCGCCAGGAGACCATTTCTTACGCAGAAAATAGCTAGTCAATCGCGTATTGTGAAGCGAACGAATCCCTTGCGCGGTTCCCAGGTGATTCTTATAAATGTCTAGAACACGACGCATCTCGTCTAACGTTTTGTCAAATACCCGTAACGTAATTCCATTTCGACGAATGAGTAAGACCCCCTGCTGCACAGCATTGCACTCGTAGTCATCCCCAACCCCAAGCAATCCAAATGCAAGCTTGCTATCCAGGAACGCAGTGAGCTGATCGAGTCGCTTCGGGCCAGCTATGGTATCGCCGAGAAATAACGTAGAGCGAAGCACAAGGCCTGCAACTATTGAGACAACCGCATCCTGGAGATGCCTACTGCCAGAGACCTGCTCGGCAAAGAATTTTCCTACAACTGCGCGACCTAATGCGGCGGAATGCGCAGACAGCGCTTTCTCTTTGGTATTTTCGGCGTCAAACACGAGGCCAGCTTTATTCTCTTTGATCGCACCAAGGAGTAATTGCTCCGAGTCTTCGACGGAAATGCTGACACCATGACTAGATGCAAAATCAATAAAAGTCGTTATAAAAATTGACCAATTTTTTTCTATGGAAAGCTTCTTTTCGCTTTCTAATGGAGTAGCTTTTGTCAGAAGCCAACGCCCGGCATCTCGTTTCAAGAAGCCTCGCCGAACGCATCGATTAGCGATCGTCAGCACGACGCTTGGGGGGACGTGCGCTGACATGTATTCAGATAATTTAATTGTTAGTTCACGCTCCGAAAAGCTTGTTTCGACAGACGAGCTCAAGGCGCCTATAAGAATAGGCACATACATCTCGATGTAGTCCTTTCCTTCATCGATAGCGGCCTTCATCATCGCCGCGATTGTGATGTCGACGGACATCTGACTAATTCAGCCGCACTTGCTGTAACCACAATTCAAGCAAGTCGCACACCCATCCATCAGAATGACCGCATTCGTGTTGCACTTGGCGCACATCGTGGCGCCCGACGGGAAGCCGGAGGAGGATTCGGTGGGTTCTTTCTGGGCCGCTTCGGCACCCGCGCCAGCGAGGTCCGAAGAAGAGGCGCTGGGTCCCGGCGTTCGCCGGGATGACGAGTCGGTGGGTTCGTCGCTTATTTCGCTATTTTTTTTTAGGCGCGAATCGTAGATCGCGCGCTTCTCGGCGATCAGGCGACGCTGGCCTTCGTCGAGTTCGGGGTCGTGCAGCAGGCCGATCATCTTGAGGTGCTGCTCGATCACGCTGCCGAGTTCGGCGACGATGCTCGGCATGTAGACGCCGCCGGCCTTGAAGTAGCCGCCGCGCGGGTCGAAGACGGCCTTGAGTTCCTCGACCAGGAAGGTCACGTCGCCGCCCTTGCGGAAGACCGCGCTCATGATGCGGGTCAGCGCGACGATCCACTGGAAGTGGTCCATGTTCTTCGAGTTGATGAAGATCTCGAACGGCCGGCGCAGCTCGTGCACCGTGCCGGCGTTCAGCACGATGTCGTTGATCGTGACGTACAGCGCGTGCTCGAACAGCGGCGACTTGATCTTGTAGGTGGCGCCGATCAGCGTATCCGGGCGCTCGACCTTCTCGTGCATCTGGATGACTTCGGCCACCGGCACCGCCGGCGCGCTCGCGGGCGCTTCCTCGGGCGGCACGACCTTCACGGTCTCTTCGGGTTTGACGACGCTGTAGCCCTTGATCTTCTTGCTGATCTTCATGCGCTTGCCTGAATCATGGTACGGAATGGGGCGGCCTTGAGCCGAGTGGCGGGCGCCGCTCGCGAACGGCGGCGGCGCCCGGCGCGAGTGCGCGCGGCGGACTACTTCTTCTTCGCGGCTTTCTTCGCGGGAGATTTCTTGACGGCTTTCTTCGCGACTTTCTTGGCTGCCTTCTTCGCCGGCGCCTTTTTCACCGCGGCTTTCTTGGCGGCGGCCTTCTTCGCGACCTTCTTGGCGGCCGGTTTCTTGGCGGCCTTCTTCGCGGCAGTGGCCTTCTCGGCGGCACTCTTGTGCGCCATGTCGGCGCGGTGCGCGCGGGCGTAAGTCTGGATGTCCTTGAACGTGCCGTCAGCGTTGCGGACGGCGTAGAGCTTCTTGCCGGCGCTGCTGTAGAGCGTGGTGCGTTTGCGGGTTGCCATGCGCGTCTCCATTGCGGCTCCGGACGACCTCGCCACCGGTCGATCGCCGCGGATCGACCGGTGACGCAACAGGCGTTCGGCTTACTTGCGCTTGCCGGCCTTCTTCACGGCTTTCTTGGCGACCTTCTTGGCGCCGGCCTTCTTGGCGACTTTCTTGACCGCCTTCTTGACCGCAGCCTTCTTCGCCGCGACCTTCTTGACGACCTTCTTGGCCGCCTTCTTCGCCGCCGACTTCTTCACGGCGACCTTCTTGGCGACTTTCTTGACGGCCTTCTTGGCCGCCTTCTTCACCGGTGCTGCCTTCTTGGCCACTTTCTTCGCCGCCTTAGCCGCGGCCTTCTTCACCGGTGCGGCCTTCTTCGCGGCAGCCTTCTTGGCCGCCGGCTTCTTGGCCACGACCTGCTTGGCCTTGGCGACGACCGCTTGCACCTTGCGGGCTGCCTGCTTGCGCGCCTTCACGGCCGTTCTGGCGACCTTCTTCGCCGTGCTTTCCACGGCGGCCTTCGCATCGGAAGCGGCATTGCTGACCGATGTCGCGACGGCGCCGGCCATATCGGCGACGGCACCGCCGATCTGCGAAGCGCCTTCTTTCAAATTGTCGAACGAACTGCCGGAACTATCACCTTCACTATGCATGGTAGGTTCCCCTCTCCAGTCTTGTGAGCCTGATGGTTGGTACGGGTACGGTGATCACGAGTTGCGTTGGGAAAAACGACACTGCGACCGCTGCTCGGAACTCGACGTGACCCTCCAGGGTCCTCGCGCATTCCTAGAACTTGCCGTAATACCCTTCCTTGAGAGCATCGAACAGATTCGCCGCGGTGTGCGTTTCGCCATCGTACTCGATCTCTTCATTGCCTTTGACCTCCACCACCGACCCGTCCTCGAGTTCGAAACGGTAAGTGGTGTTGGCCAAATCATGCTCCTTCACCAGCACTCCTTGGAAGGCCGCCGGATTGAAACGGAACGTGGTGCACCCCTTCAGACCCTGCTTGTGGGCGTAGCGGTAGATGTCCTTGAAGTCCTCGTAGGGATAGTCGGTCGGCACGTTCGCGGTCTTGGAGATCGACGAGTCGACCCATTTCTGCGCGGCGGCCTGGATATCGACATGCTCAACGGGACTGATGTCGTCGGCGGAGACGAAGTAGTCCGGCAGCTTTTCGTCGGCCTCCTGCGAGAACGGCATCGCCTTGCCGTTGATCAGCTCGCGGTAGGCGAGCAGCTCGAAGCTGAAGACCTCGACCTTTTCCTTGGACTTCTTGCCCTCGCGGATCACGTTGCGGCTGTAGTGGTGCGCGAAGCTCGGCTCGATGCCGTTGCTGGCGTTGTTGGCCAGCGACAGCGAGATCGTGCCGGTCGGCGCGATCGAGCTGTGATGGGTGAAGCGGGCGCCGACGTCGGCCAGCTCCTGAACGAGTTCGGGCGCGACGCCGGCCACGCGCTGCATGTAGCGGCTGTACTTGGCGTGCAGCACGCGGCCGGGGATCGCGTCGCCGAGCTTCCAGCCGTCGGCGGCCATTTCCGGCCGCTTGCGCAGCATCTCTCCGGTGACCGTGAAGTCCTGTGCGAGGATCGGCGCCGGGCCCTTCTCCTTCGCCAGCGAGAGCGCGACCTCCCAGCCGGCCAGCGCCATCTCGCGGCTGACGTCCTCGGTGAACGCGACCGCCTCGGCGGTGCCGTAGCGGTGCTTGAGCATCGTCAGCGTGGAGCCGAGGCCGAGGAAGCCCATGCCGTGCCGGCGCTTGCTCTCGATCTCCGCGCGCTGCTGCGGCAGCGGCAGGCCGTTGATCTCGACCACGTTGTCGAGCATGCGCGTGAACACGCGCACGACCTCGCGGTATTCCTCCCAGTCGAAGCGCGCCTTCGGGCCGAACGGGTCGCGTACAAAAGTGGTCAAGTTCACAGATCCCAAAAGGCAGGACCCGTAGGGCGGAAGCGGCTGTTCGCCGCAGTTGTGCGCATGCAAACCGTTGGCATCGAAAGTATTTATGCCGGGGACCTGCACGTCGTAGACATCTTCGAAACCGGCGCTCTCGACGGCGGCGACGGTGGCGACGAAGCGCTCGCGATTGAGCTTGCGCGCATAGCCGCCGATCGCGCTCGACAACCGGCCGCGCTTGTCGCTGTCGGCGAAGCCGACGCGCTCGGCGAATACCGCGAGGTTCTCGCCGCTGATGACCAGTTCATGCTGCGCGCGTGTCGCATAGATCGCCGTACCGCCGCGACCATCGGGGAAAGCCTTCTCGCCGGCGGCGCGGCGATCCTGATAGACCGTCGAGGCGACCCCCAGCCGAAGCAACATGCGCTGCGCCGCTTCCAGACGCGGCAGGTCCGACTGCGCAAGCCGAACGCTGACGCCCTTGAGCTGGCTGCCCTGGACCGAACCGTCGCTGTCGAACAGGCCGCGCAGGAACCCACGGCAGAATTCGCTCGACCCCTGCTCGACGGCGGGAGTGATCGACTTGTCGCCGGGCTCCATGCCGACTTCCTCGGCCAGATGCTTGAGCGACGCGACCGACAGCCGGAATTCGTTGCGCCCGGCGACCGCATGCCAGCCGACGAAATCCGACCGGCGCTCCAGCGTCCGCGCCGCCGAGTCGGCGGCGCCCATCAGCGCTCGCGTGCCCGGTGTCGGTGTTGCCGCTGCTCCGTTCGAAACCGCGGCAGCATGAAACACGGACAGGACGGCCTTGTCGTTCTTCAGCGTACCGTCGCCGACCAGAAGCCCGAGCAGGAAGCCCTGGTCGAACGTGTATTTGCCGCTCCATACCGGATTGCGGCGATGATCGTTCAGCAGCACTTCGTCGCCGGCGCGCAGATCGTTCGCTGCGACCCAATCGGTATCCAGCGACCAGCGCGTGCGACGCACGACTTTGCGCACGCGATGGTCGGCCGTCAGCCGCAGTGCATAGCCTTCCTGCGTGCGCAGATTCAACACCGGCTTGCGTGCCGTCAGGAAGAACCCTTCATCGCCCGTCGCATGATCGACGCCGTCCACGCGCGCTTCGAACTTGCGCCCGATGAGAGCGCTTACCTGCCTCGGCCCCTCGCTGGTTTGGACCCAGGTATCCGCCGTGACGCAGGGGTTCGTGGCGCGGATGTGCTCGCACCACCAGTTGTTGTTCATCTCGTTGACGCGGTCAATCAGGATGAAGCCCGGCTCGGCGTAGTCGTACGTCGAGACCATGATCATGTCCCACAGGTGACGCGCCTTGATGTGCCCGTAGATCTTGCAGGCGACCAGGCCGTCGTCGCGCACGACGTAGTTCTTGTGCGTCGGCCATTCGCGCCAGACGACCTTGTCGGCGTCGGCGAGATCGATCTCGCCCTGTTCCTTGATGTGGATCGGGAACACCAGCGGCCAGTCGGCGTCGTGCTCGACCGCGTCCATGAAGCCGTCGGTGATCAGCAGCGACAGGTTGAACTGGCGCAGGCGGCCGTCTTCGCGCTTGGCGCGGACGAATTCCTTCGCATCCGGATGGCTGACGTCGAACGTGCCCATCTGCGCGCCGCGCCGGCCGCCGGCCGACGAGACCGTGAAGCACATCTTGTCGTAGATATCCATGAACGACAGCGGGCCGGACGTGTATGCGCCCGCGCCGGAGACGTAGGCGCCTCGTGGCCGCAACGTGGAAAACTCATACCCGATGCCGCATCCCGCCTTCAGCGTGAGCCCCGCCTCGTGCACGCGATCGAGGATGTTGTCCATCGAATCTTCGATGGTGCCCGACACCGTGCAGTTGATCGTCGAGGTCTTCGGCTTGTGTTCCTGTGCACCGGCGTTGGAGGTGATGCGTCCGGCCGGGATCGCGCCGCGGCGCAGCGCCCACAGGAAACGGTCGTACCAGTAATTCTGCTTCTCGAGCGTCGTCTCGACGTCGGAAAGCGCCTTGGCGATACGCTGGTAGCTGTGATCGATCGAGGTGTCGACCGCTTCGCCTTGTTTCGACTTCAGGCGGTACTTCTTGTCCCAGATGTCGTAGGAAGCTGGCTGCAGCGGAATTTCCGCCGCGCCGCGCGCGAGCTGTTCGAGGCGCACCGTGCTCATTCTTGTTGTTTCTCCCGAGATTCCTGCGGACCTGCTGCGTCCGACTTGGTTGCCAGTGTCGACCCGGCGCCGTCGTCGCCGCTTGCGGGCTGCGAGAACGGCTGTGCGCAGCGCGACCCATCGATGCGGTCGTCAGCGCTGTTTGCGGCACTCGTATCGACGATCTGCTGCCCCCGCGTAGCCTACGTGTAGCGTGCCATCGGCGTGATCACGCTGCTCGACTCGACCCAATGTATAGTTTTGGTGAACACGTACCGACACAATATATTGTGTCGGCCGATCGATACCGTACCCCTGCGAACTCGTGATGTAAAGTGCTTTTTTGTGCCTTCGCCGGAGCGTTGCGGCGAAGCTGAATGGCGAGCCTGCACCTATGAAGAGGACGCTTGAAAGCGCGGAAACCGGACGGGATTTCTGCGGTCTGATCGATGCGCCGATGCCTGCTCCATCTCCTCGAAAAGGACGTTCCGCCATGCCGAAGATCCGCCGCCTTTCCGTCTCCCTCGCCGCACTCGCGTTCGCCGCTCCCCTCGCGTTCGGGACCGTCGCGCACGCCGCGTTGCCGCCGGCCGTCGACGGCCAGGCGTTGCCGTCGCTCGCGCCGATGCTGGAGCAGGTCACGCCGGCAGTCGTCAACATCGCCTCGAAGACGCGCGTAGCGATCCGCAATCCCTATTTCGACGATCCGATCTTCCGGCGCTTCTTCGGCGTGCCGAACATGCCGCGCGAACGCGTGCAGCAGTCGCTCGGCTCGGGCGTCATCGTCGACGCGGCCAAGGGCTACGTGCTGACCAACAACCATGTGGTCGAAGGCGCCGACGACATCGACGTGACGCTGGCCGACGGCCGCACGGTGAAGGGCAAGGTGCTCGGCACCGATCCGGATACGGACCTGGCCGTGCTGCAGATTCCCGCCGATCGCCTCAGCGCGCTCACGCTGGCGGATTCGTCGAAGCTGCGCATGGGCGACTTCGTCGTCGCCGTCGGCGATCCGTTCGGCATCGGCCAGAGCGCGAGCTCGGGCATCGTGTCGGGACTCGGCCGCAGCGGCCTGCGCAGTTCCGGCTATCAGAACTTCATCCAGACCGACGCCTCGATCAACCCGGGCAACTCCGGCGGTCCGCTGGTCAACCTGCACGGCGAACTCATCGGCATCAACTCGCAGATCATTTCCCCGTCGGGCGGCAGCGTCGGCATCGGTTTCGCGATCCCGTCCAACCTCGCGGCCGACGTGATGCGCCAGCTGGTCGCGACGGGTTCGGTCAAGCGCGGCGTGCTCGGCGTCGACGCGCAGGACCTGACGCCGGAAATTTCCCAGATGCTCTCGATCAAGGAAACGCGCGGCGCGGTGATCACGCGCGTGCGCGCCGGTTCGCCCGCCGAGAGCGCGGGCTTGCATGCCGGCGACGTGATCGTGTCGCTGAACGGCAAGCCCGTCGCCGGCGAGCAGGACCTGCACAACATCGAGGGCCTGAGTGCGGCAGGCGCCGCGGTCAATGTCGGCGTCGTGCGCGACGGCGCGCCGCTGACCATCACGACGGCGCTCAAGGCGACCGAGCTGAAGACGCTGAAGGGCGATGCGCTCGACCCGCGCCTGGCCGGCGTGCAGTTCAGCGAGCTCGGCGACAGCGTGCGCCGCCAGGGCATCGGCGGCGTCAGCGTCAGCCGCGTCGCCGAGAGCAGCCGCGCCTACGCGAACGGCCTGCGCAACGGCGACGTCGTCGTCGCCGTGAACCGTCGCGACCTCGACGGCGCCGCGGATTTCAGCAAGCTCGTCGGCGCCCATCCGCGTCAACTGATGCTGACCCTGCTGCGCGGCGACGAGGCGTATTACTTGCTGTTGCAGTGAGAGCGCACGAAAAAGCCTGAACCACGAAGGGCACGAAGGCAAAGCGGATAATCTGCTCTTTCTCCGTGTTCTCCGTGTTCTCCGGGTTCTCCGTGTTCTCCGTGTTCTCCGTGTTCTCCGTGTTTCAATCTTTCGCCTTTTCGCCACGCTCGGCAGCGCACCTGAACCGCGTGTTGTGACATGTGTTTGCGGCGGCGCGCGGGCGCGCGTGTTAAGGTTGCGCCCGCTTTTTGCCGACTTTCCTGCACGAATCCCACACCATGCCGCTACGCCGCTTGCGCACCTCCCTCGTTCTTGCGATTTCCCTGCTTTCGATCGGCGCTCTTTCGATTGCGCCCGCCGCGTTCGCAGCCAAGGCAGCCGCCGCAGCTGCGGCCGCCCCTTCGGCCGATGACCTGATCTGGCGCGGCGACCACGCGACCGGCCGCGCGCTGATGGAAGACCTCGCCAAGCAGTATGCGAAGGACAAGAAGGGCAAGATCTCGCTGCAGCCGTTCAGCACGCTGTCCGGCCTCGACGCCGTCGCCCAGGGCAGCGCGGATTTCGCCGGCAGCGCGCGCGCCAAGTACAACCGCCGCCCCGAGGAAGCCGCCCTCAACTTCATCCCGGTCGCGCTCGACGGCGCCGTGCTGATCACGCACCCGAAGAATCCGGTCAGCAGCCTCACGCTCAAGCAGATCCACGACATCTACTACGGCCGCATCACCAACTGGAAGGACCTCGGCGGCGAGGACAAGGCGATCAACCTGTACGCGATCGCGTCCCCGCTCGACGGCGTCGAATACAGCCTGCGCGAACTGGTGTTCCGCAACGGCGACCAGCGTGTCGCCGCGCCGCGCCTGTACATCAACACGGCCAAGCTCGAAGAAGCGATCACGCTCGATCCGGCCGGTCTCGGCCTCTCGACGATGGCCAACACGTATTCGAACAAGGGCGTGAAGATGCTCAGCGTCGAGGGCGTCGGCGCGACCACCGCGACCATCGCGGACGGCAGCTATCCGCTCTACATCACGCTGTATCTCGCTGAGCGCGTCGATTCGCCGAAGCAGGCGGCGATCGATCGTTTCCTCGCGTTCCTCGAAACGCCGGCCGCCAAGGAGATCGCGCGCAAGCATCAGCTGACGCCGTACTCGGATGCAGCCAACGTGGTCGCGCGCAACGCACAGCGCATGGCCTTCATCGATGCGCACGTCGGCCGCGATGCATCCGCCGTCGCCGCCGCGTCGATGGCCGCCGCCACGCCGGTCGCTGCCGCGCCGGCGCCGACTCCGACGCCGGTGTCCGCGCCGCGCGCCACGCTGGAAGCCAAGAAGGCCGTCGCGCCGACCGCGGAATCGACGCAGGTCGCGCGCGAGAACCTGGCCAAGGCCGAAGCCAAGAAGGCCGCCGCGAAGCCGGCTGCACCGAAGAAGACCGAGGTCGCCACCGCGCCGAAGAAGAAGGTCGAGCCGGCGAAGGCCACCGCCAAGGCTGCGGCACCGAAAAAGGATGCCAAGGCAAAGGCCACGGCCAAGGCCGACGCCGCCGGCAAGGCCGCGGAACCTCCCAAGCCGGTCACGTTCAGCAACGTCAGCGGCGGCGCGAGCGGCGGCTGAGCGGGCGCCCGCTGCCGCCTCGATGCGCATCCTCGCCGTTTCGCTCGATCTCGACGATACGCTGTGGCCGGTCGAGCCGGCGATCCAGCTGGCCGAGCGCCAGCTCGACGAATGGCTGCGCACGCATCACGGCGACGTGGCCACGCGCTGGCCGATCGCGCAAATGCGCTCGTTGCGCGAGCAAGTGGCCGACGAACGCCCGGACCTCGCGCATGATTTCACCGCACAGCGCCTGCTGACGCTGGAGCGCGCGTTCGCCGCCTGCGGTATCGGAGACGAGCACGTGCAGGCCGCGTTCGAGGTCTACTACGACGCGCGCAATCGCGTCGATTGCTACGAAGACGCCCTGCCTGCGCTCGCCGCGCTGGCGGCGCGCCTGCCCCTGGTCAGTATTTCCAACGGCAACGCCGACCTCGAGCGCATCGGTCTGCGCCAGCACTTCGCCCACTGCATTTCGGCGCGCGAATTCGGCAGCGCAAAACCGGCGGCGGCCATCTTCCACGACGCCTGTGCGCGACTCGGCCTTGCCCCGGAGAACGTGCTGCACGTCGGCGACGACGTGCTGCTCGATGTCGCCGGGGCACACGCTGCCGGCCTGCGCACGGGATGGCTCAACCGCGGTCCGGCGGCCTGGTCCGATCACGTCGCGAGCCTGCCGCCGGCTCAAACTGCTCTCCGGCCCGACCTCGAACTGCGCGATCTCGGCGAGCTCGCGCGCTGGGTCGAGCAGAATGCTTGAGAATAGCGGCTGCGACCGGATGTGATTTCAACTTGCGGCGGGGCCTGGTTACCTGAAGTCGCTGGGTCCCGGCGTGTGCCGGGATGACGGATTTTTAGGGAACCTCGAAAAACTTCGAGGTTCCCGCGGCACAGGGATGGGCCGCCCGCGATCAAGCACGCAAGTGCTTGATCGCGGAGCCGTGTACGGACCTGCGCCGGACGCGGTGACTCGAAAAACCGACGGGAGGGAGGTTTTTCGAGATTCCCTTTATTGGGTCGCCACTACGACGAGGACTGCGATGGATGCCTGGATCTCCCCCACCGATGCCGCCGGCGCGACGCCGCTGATCGCGGTCGATCGCGAAAACTTCGCGGCCGTCGCCGATGCGCTGGGCGAAGAGGCGAAGCGCTGGTGCGCGGCGAACGGTTTCGCCGGCGAGAACGGCCGCTTTCTGCCGCTGCCCGGCAAGGATGGCGCGCCGATCGCGGTGCTCGCCGGCTGCGACCGTCGCGATTCGGTGTTCGGGCTCGCGTCGCTGCCGGTGCGCCTGCCGGAAGGCCGCTACGTGCTCGATGCGCGCGGATTCGCACTGAACGCGAGCGACCTTGCGCTCGGCTGGGCGCTCGGTGCGTACCAGTTCACGCGCTATCGCAAGCCCGCGCGCGCGCCGGCGCGTCTGGTCGTCGACGCGACGACGGCGGCGCACGTGGCTCCGATGGCGCAAGCGATCTACCACGTACGCGATCTGATCAACACGCCGACCGAAGACATGGGACCGGCCGATCTCGCCGGCGCGGTGCGTGCGCTCGCCGAGCGGCAGGGCGCGAGCTATCGCGAATGGGTCGGCGACGAACTGCTCGCCGCGAATTTCCCGACCATCCATGCGGTCGGCCGCGCCAGTCACCGCGCGCCGCGGCTGGCCGAGCTCACGCACGGGCCGGCCGACGCGCCGCACCTGGTCATCGTCGGCAAGGGCGTGTGCTTCGACACAGGCGGACTCGACATCAAGACCGGCGACGGCATGCGCTGGATGAAGAAGGACATGGGCGGCGCCGCGCATGCGATCGGCCTCGCCAGCCTCGTGCTCGCCGCGAAACTGCCGGTGCGCCTGACCCTGCTGATCCCGGCCGTCGAAAACTCGATTGCGGCGAACGCCTACCGCCCGGGCGAAGTCATCCGCACGCGCGCCGGCCTCACCGTCGAAGTCGACAACACCGACGCCGAGGGCCGCCTCGTGCTCTGCGACGCGCTCGCCTACGCGAGCGAACACAAGCCCGACCTCATCGTCGACTTCGCCACGCTGACCGGCGCCGCGCGCGTCGCGCTCGGCCCCGAGCTGCCGGCGCTGTTCGCCAACCGCGACGAGATCGCCGAAGCGCTGCTCGATGCCGCACAGACCACACGCGATCCGCTCTGGCGGATGCCGCTGTGGCGGCCGTACCTGGCGATGCTGGATTCGCACGTCGCCGACCTCGCGAACGCGGGCGCCTCGCGCCATGCCGGCGCGGTCACCGCGGCGCTGTTCCTCGAGCGTTTCATGCCCGAAGCGCAGCCGTGGGCGCACTTGGACGTGTATTCGTGGAACGATTCGGACAAGCCCGGCCATCCGCGCGGCGGCGAGGCGCAAGGCTTGCGCGCGTATTTCGAATTCGTGCAGCGGCGCTACCGGGCGTAACGGCGGCGGCGCAACGACGCGTCAGTGCTCGATCACCGTATCGAGCACCGGCGAAGCGAACATCGCCTGCGGCGAAATCACCGTCTCTTGCAGCGGAATCGCCTTTCCGTAGCGCTCGCGCAGCTTCGCCTGCACGAGAGGATCGCCCAGATCGAAATCGCCGAGCTTCTGCAGGCGGCCGATCGAGATGCCGAGCGCGCGGTCGTACAGCTTCCAGACCAGCTCCGAGCAATACATGCGCCGGTCCGACCATCCGAAGGCCGCATCGTAGGGTTTGCCTTCGAATGCCGTCGCGGTCTGCCGCAATCGCTCGATTTGCTGCGCCGACAAGGGCGCGTTCAGGCGCTTGACGACGTAGTGCCCACCCTCGCCGCGCGCGAGCCATGCCTTCAGCGGCGTATTGCGGACGGTGCTTTCAGCTTCGAGCACGACGAGCTGCCCGCGTCGTTCGAGGACGACGCCCATATGGCTGTAGCGGGAATGCGTGGCCTTCTGAATGGCCACGCTCTGCGCGGAGCGCGAGGTCTGGAATACCAGATCGCCCTCGCCGATCGAAGAAGACACGGCCGACGCGGAGCGGCACGCTACTGCGACGACAAAAAGCGCAGTGAAGGTCGCGACTAAGTACTGCCTGGTCGAAGGTCGCCCGGCGCGATGCCGGACGACCGAATGGTGCTTACCGTCGAACGCGGTCAATCGACCTGCATCGGCGGCACCACACCGTACGGCAGCACGCGTGCAGCCAGCTTGGTGTCGGTGCGGATCAGGCCGACTTCGTCGGCGAGGATGTGCGCGGCCTCGTCGAGGACGACGTCGCGCTTGCTCTTGGCTTCCTTCTCGCGCTTGATGTCGCTGCTGATGTCGCGTTCGTCGGGCTGAAGGCCATCGTCGGCGTTGGCCGCGACATCGTCCTTGTCGCCATCGGCCACCTTGGCCGGCTTGTCGGTAGCGGCGGCGACGGTTCCCGTATCGGCGATATCGACTCGCTTGACCGTCTTGCGATCCTTCGCGTCGTCGCCGATCTTCTGCACCGTCTTCGAGGCGGGGTCGGCATCCGGCGTCGCGTGACCGCTGGCGATCTCGTCGCGCGCCTTGCGCTTGGCTTCCTGCTCGTCGCGTTCCTTGCGGCGTTCCTGCTCGTTCAGCGACACCGTCTTCTCGTCGCGCAGCTTGCGCATGTCGGCGAGATCGGCCTCGAAATTCTGCCACTCGGGGTTCTTGCCGGAACGATCGTTGTGGCGCTCGACCAGCATCGGCACGACCGGCTTCAGGTCGGCCACCGGCTGGTACTTGGCCGGCGCGATCGAGGTCCACGGCAATGCGTTGTCGTAGCTCGACTCGCCGAAATCCTTCGCGTCGACCGTCAGCGGGAAGCTGATGTCCGGCGTCACGCCGCGCAGCTGCGTCGAGCCGCCGTTGATGCGGAAGAATTGCGCGATGGTCATCTTGACCTCGCCGAAGAGCGGCTTCTCGTTGTGCGCGACGTCGTCGAGATCAACGAGGTTCTGCACGGTGCCCTTGCCGAACGTCGGCTCGCCGATGATGACGCCGCGGCCGTAGTCCTGGATCGCCGCGGCGAAGATTTCCGACGCCGACGCCGACGCACGGTTGACCAGCACGCCCATCGGGCCGTCCCAGGCCATGCCGGGCGTGGTGTCCTCTTCCGCTTCGATCTGGCCGCCGGCGTTCTTGACCTGGACGACCGGGCCCTTGTCGATGAACAGGCCGGTCAGGTCGGTCGCCTCGGCGAGCGAGCCGCCACCGTTGTTGCGCAGGTCGACGATGACGCCGTCGACCTTGTCCTGCTTGAGCTCGCCGAGCAGCTTCTCGACGTCGCGCGTGGCGCTCTTGTAATCCTTGTCGCCGCGGCGGCGCGCATCGAAGTCCTGGTAGAACGTCGGCAGCGAGATCACGCCGACCTTGCGCGTGTGCGTGCCGTCCTTGACCTCGATGATCGACTTCTTCGCCGCCTGCTCCTCGATGCTGACCTTCTTGCGCGTCAGCGCGAGCATCTCGTGCTTGCCGTCGGTGCCGGCGTCGGCCGGCAGGATCTCCAGGCGCACGACCGTGTCCTTGGCGCCGCGGATCTTCTCGACCACATCGTCTAGGCGCCAGCCGACCACGTCGACCATCGGGCCGTGCTCGCCCTGGCCGACGCCGACGATGCGATCGCCGACCTTCACCTTCCCGGACAGCGCAGCCGGCCCGCCGGGCACGATCTCGCGGATGGCGGTGTAGTCGTCGTCGCGCTGCAGGACCGCACCGATGCCTTCGAGCGACAGCTTCATCGCGATGTCGAAGTTCTCCGACGCGCGCGGGCCGAGATAATTGGTATGCGGCTCGATCGACGAGGCATACGCGTTCATGAAGGTCTGGAACACGTCCTCGCTGTTGAGCTGGTGGACGCGGTCCAGGTACGCCGCATAGCGCTTGTCGAGCGTCTCGCGGATGTCCTTGTCGGCCTTGCCGGCCAGCTTCAGGCGCAGCCAATCGTTCTTGATGCGCTTGCGCCAGAGATCATCGACCTCGGCCTCGTCCTTCGCCCACGGCACCTTCTCGCGATCGTACTGGTAGGTCTCCGCGACGCTGAAGTCGAAACCCTTGGCGAGCAGCGAGCGCGCGTAGGCGACGCGTTCGCCGACGCGCTGCTCGTAGACGTTGAAGATCGCGTACGGCGCGGCCAGGTCCTGGTCGTAGATCGCGTCGTCGAGCTTGTCCTTGTAGCCGGCGAACTTGTCGATGTCGGTCTGCGTGAAGAACAGCTTGTCGCCGTCGAGCGAATCCAGATAGCGCTTGAAGATCTGCTCGGACATCGCGTCGTCGAGCGGCGTCGGCTTGTAGTGGAAACGCGTCAGGAAGCGCGTCGCCCAGACCGCCGCCTCGGTCTCCGAAGGGGTCGCCTTCAGCAGCGGCGCACCGGCTTCCTGCGTGGGTTTGGCAAAGACCGGACCCATCAGGGCCGTCAGCGCGACGCTCAGCAACAACTTCCGCATTACCTTCTCCGGGACTGTGGGGCGAGGCGGCTGCGAGCCGCTTTCTGCTCTCGGCGCGGTTCCTTCCGCAAACATCGGCCGCGGGTCCACGCGGCGTCGAAACCTAAGTAACTCACGCAACCTGTACGTAGCCTGCGGCATGCGCCATCTCGTCGGCATGGTACGAGGAACGTACCATCGGGCCCGACGCGACGTGCTCGAAGCCGATGCGGTAGCCCAGCTCCTCGAACGCCTTGAACTCGTCCGGCGTCCAATAGCGCAGCACCGGATGATGGTGCACGCTCGGTTGCAGGTACTGGCCGATCGTAACCATATCGACATCGTGCGCGCGCAGATCGTTCAACGTTTCCTCGACCTGGGCGAACGTTTCACCGAGTCCGAGCATGATGCCGGACTTGGTCGGCACGTCGGGGTGCTGCGCCTTGAAGCGCTTGAGGAGGTCCAGCGACCAGTCGTAGTCGGCGCCCGGGCGCACCTCGCGGTACAGCGCGCGCGGCGTTTCCAGGTTGTGGTTGAACACGTCGGGCGGGTTGCCGGCGAGCGCTTCGAGCGCACGCTCCATGCGTCCCTTGCCGCGGAAATCGGGGGTCAGGATCTCGATGCGGATGTCGGGGTTCTCGAAGCGCACGGCCTTGATGCAGGCGGCGAAGTGCGCCGCGCCGCCGTCGCGCAGATCGTCGCGGTCGACCGAGGTGATGACGACGTACTTGAGGCCCATGTCGCGGATCGTGCCGGCCAGATGCGCCGGCTCCAGCGGATCGGGCGCCTTCGGCCGGCCGTGCGCCACGTCACAGAACGAGCAGCGGCGCGTGCAGACCTCGCCGAGGATCATGAACGTGGCGGTGCCCTTGCCGAAGCATTCGTGGATGTTCGGACAGGACGCCTCCTCGCACACCGTGACGAGGCGGTTCTCGCGCAGCTTGGCCTTCAGCTTGGAGACGGCGTTGCCGGGCGGAATGCGCACGCGGATCCAGCTCGGCTTGCGCAAAATAGGGGCATCGGCAAAGGTCGCGCGGTTGCGCGCGATCTTGTCTTCGCCGAGCTGCTTGTCGAGCGGCGCCTCGACGACGGGTCTGTCGATGACGGCGAGCGGGATGGTCTTGGCGTCGTTCATGCACGAAAGATCAGGCGGGCTCCGCGACGCGCACGGCGTCGCCGGGAACGGGAGTGACAAGGGGAAGCTGCGCAGCGGCAGCCACAGGGGTGAGGCCGAATTGCCGCGCCAGCTCGCCGATGAGGACCGTTTCGACCTCGGCCAGCGAGCCTGGTCCGCCCAAGTCTAGCATCTGGGTGACCGCAAGACCCTGATAACCGCAGGGATTGATGCGATGGAACGGCTCCAGGTCCATGTCGATATTGAAGGCCAGGCCATGGAACGAGCAGCCGCGCCGCACGCGCAAGCCGAGCGCGGCGACCTTGGCGTCGCCGACGTACACGCCCGGGGCGCCGTCGCGGCGTACGGCGACGATGTTCCAGGTCTCCATCGTGTCGATCAGGGCCTGTTCGATGCGATGGACCAGTTCGCGCACGCCGACCTTCAGCCTGCGCAGGTCGAACAGCGGGTAGGCGACAATCTGGCCAGGCCCGTGATAGGTGACCTGGCCGCCGCGATCGACCGGCACGACCGGGATGTCGCCGGGCGTCAGCACGTGCTCCCACTTGCCGGCCTGGCCGAGCGTGAACACCGGATCGTGTTCGAGAACCCACAACTCGTCGGGCGTGTCGGGTCCGCGGCCGTCGGTGAAGGCCTGCATCGCACGCCAGACCGGTTCGTAGGGTTGGCGGCCTAGGCGGCGCACCTGCAGGGGGAGGTCCATCGACGTCAAATGGGTGCGTCCAAGATGTTCACAATCCCCGCGATTCGAGTGCACGTGAGCGCCACGGCGGCCTTGATACACTGGCTGTTCAAGGACGCACAGGGGATGCGGTCGTGCAGAGTCGTTGGGTCTCTCGGTGGATGGTACTCGCTGTTCTCGCTTGCTCGCTGGGTGCACAGGCGCATTCGCCGCCACCGCCACCGCCGCCGCCCGATGGGAGCGAGGAGCAGGCCGATGTCGACGTCGATGCCGACATGACGGACGACGACGAGGCGCAGGCGGCATTGTTCGATCGGTTGCGCGCGGATTCTTCGCCCCGCCAGCAAGTGCTCGCCGGCCGCATCTATCTGGACGATGACGAGAGCGTTCCCACGGCACTGCGGCCCAAGCGCGAGGACGTCGTCGCGCATGCCGTGCAGCTCGCCCCGGACGACGCGTTCGTGCAGTGGCAGGGCGCCTCCGCCGGCAGCTACGCCAGCAGCCGCTGCGGACCGACGACCTGGCCTGACGCCGAGGTCGCCAACCTGATCCGCCTGGAGCCGGACAATGCCGCGGCCTGGCAGTTCGCGGTCGCACTCGCCGCGGCGAAGGGCGATCAGGCCGGCGTCGACGAGGCGCTGTCGCGCATGGCGGCGGCGACGGCTGCGGACGACCACTTCGCCGAGCAGGTGGGCGAGTGGAAGAAGGCCTTCGCCGCGCAGCCCGACGCGAAGCCCGCGATGCCGAAGACCTGGAAGGCCGCGTCGCCCGAGACGCGGGCGTTGTTCTCGGCCCTTCAGCAGACCGCCTACGAATACTCCCCAGTCAAATCCGAAGTGGCCGACATCTGCAAGCCGGATGCCTCGTCCGATCGCGCCTGGCAGCGCCTCGGTTGGTGCGCCGATGCCGCGCGCACGCTGGCTTCGAAAGGCGGCAGCATTGCACTGCGCCACCAGGGCCTCGAACTTCTCGCGGAAATCGGCGAGAAGACCGACACGACCGCGGAGTTGCAGCGCCAGGTCGACTGGCTCGAAGCCCAGAGCGCGAATCCGATGCGCAACTACCGCCTGTTCGACGACCCGCCGGAGGACATCGTGTCCGATTGGCGCGGCGCGAGAAGCGAGGTCGCGGCAACGCAACGGCGCCTGCAGCGCATCGGGCAGCCGCTCGAGCCGCCCACGGGCTGGGTCAAGGAAAGTTCGCGCGAGGAGCGCAGCGCCGCCGGCGCGCAGGACGTGGCGAAAAAGATCTATCAGGCGTATATGAAATCGTTGGCCAATGCGATGCGGGCCAGCGGCGACGTTCGTCAGCAGGCGGTAGCCGCCGGCTCGGCCAAGGCGCTGGCTTTGATTGCGGGCGACGGCGACACGTCCGACGCGACTGCGGCTGCAAACGATGCCTCGATGGCGGACATTGCCGCTGCGCATCCCGACGATCTGATCGTGCAATGGGTCGCCGCTCACGCGACGGGCACGGGCATGACTGTGGAAACCACGGCCGCGGCGATCGCCAATGTCCAGCGGCTCGATGGAGACAACGCCGCCGCCCTCGCGTTGTCGCTAGGCAGCGCGACGGGCGACGAGGCACAGACCGATGCGATCCTGCAGCGCATGGCCGCGAGCAGCCGGTACGACGAGCATACCGGCGACATTCTCGACATCTGGCTGGATGTCGTGGAGCGCACGCCTCCGCCGTCGGAATTCGCCGAAATGATGCGCGCGATGTCCGATGGTGCAGCACCCCCTACCGGCAGAGGCGGCGGCACGATCGGCAAGGGCATCGCGGTGATGATGTCCGTCGCGACCTCGACCGGTGCGCACGCGGGCTACGAAACATACTGTCGTTCGAACGCCGAAGCGGAAGCATCGGCGCGCAAAGCCAGTTGCATCGGCATCGCTCGTCTGCAGCTGCATTCCGCCCGTTCGATGACGGCGATGATGCTCGGCGAGCGAATCCTGGAGACGCTCGACGGCATGGACGCGCGCGACCTGGAACGCGCTCGGCACCTGGAATGGTGGAGCGAGTCGCTGATGTCCGCGGCGTCGACGGAGAGCCCGGATCCCGAACGCTATTTCGACGACGTCCGAACCGCCGGTGAAGTCGAAGCCATGCGCCTTGCCGCCGTCCGGCTCGGCAAGGCCGAGCCGCCGGCGAACTGGCGATCGCCAGCCGAAAAACGGCGCAACAAGAAGGCGAAAAAGCCCGGCTGATCCGCTACAAGGTCCAGCGGATATCCGGATCGGCACGCAGCGCCGCGTGCGCCTCGTCGTATTTCTCGCGCGTCGGGCAGGTGAAGCTGACCGACACCGAGACGTAGTTGCCCTCGCGCGACGGGCGTACGCGCGCGGAGCCGGCCAGCACGCTGAGTCCGAGGCCTTCCAGGATGTCCGGCACGCGGCGTTCGAGCTGGGCGGCGGCGCTGCCCATCGCAGTGATCTCGAACACGCCGGGAAACTGGAAGCCCTGGTCTGGATTCTGCGCCTGGATATCGTCGAGATCTTTCATCCGCCCTTCCTTTCGATCATTGCGTGACGCGCGCAACAGCCGGAGCGCGCATCAATTCGTTTTGGGAGCGGTCGCCGAGACGGCCGGGCCGGCGTCGCCCTTGAACCACATCCAGACGCCGTCCGACAGTCGCTTGAAGAAGCCGCCCTCGCCACCGTCGGCGAGGGCAATCAGCGGCCGCTCGAGCAAGGTCTTGTCGTCGAGCGTCACTTTCAAGCTGCCGACCTGCTTGCCCTTGGCGATCGGGGCGACCAGGCGCGACGGCATGTCCAGACTCGCCTTCAAATCACCGTAACGGCCACGCGGGAACGTGATGAGCACGTCCTCGGCGACGCCGAGCGGAAGATTGGCGACGGCGCCCTTCCACAATTCGGGGTTGGCCAGCGGCTTGCTCGCCTCGTACAGCTTGTGCGTCTCGAAGAAACGGAAGCCGTAGTTCAGAAGCTCCTGGTTGTCGTCGGCGCGCTGCTTTTCGCTCGGCGCGCCCATCACGACCGCGATCAGGCGCTGGTCGCCGCGCAGCGCCGAGGTGGCGAGGCAGAAGCCCGCCTCGGCGGTGTGGCCGGTCTTGATGCCGTCGACGGTCGAGTCGCGCCAGAGCAGCGTATTGCGGTTGTGCTGCTTGATGCCGTTCCACTCGAAATCCTTGACCGCGTAGATCTTGTATTCCTCGGGATAGTCGTGGATCAGCGCGCGCGACAGCAGCGCGATGTCGTGCGCGGTCGTGTAGTGGTTCGGATTGGGCAGGCCGCTGGCATCGACGTAGTTGGTGCCGGTCATGCCGATGCGCGCGGCGTACTGGTTCATCAGCTGCGCGAAGGTCTCTTCCGAGCCGGCCGTGTGTTCGGCCAGCGCGATCGCGGCATCGTTGCCGGACTGGATGATCATGCCGTACAGCAGATCCTTGAGGTCGACCTGGCTGTTGAGCTGCAGGAAGCTCGTCGAGCCATCGGTGCCGGCGCCGCCGGAACGCCAGGCGCGCTCGCTGATCGTGACCTTGTCGTCCATGTGGATCTTGCCGTGCGCCAGCTCGGCGGAGACGGCGTACGAAGTCATGACCTTGGTGATCGAGGCCGGCGCGACGCGCAGGTCCATGTTGCTTTCGGTCAGCACCTGGCCGCTGGTGTAGTCCATCAGCACCCAGCTCTTGGCGTCGATCGACGGCGGCGGCGGTACCGGTCCGCTGCCGGGCGCGCCGGGCGTGGGCAGGGGCGCCGCCTTGGTCACCGGCTGCGGCGTCGGCAGGTTCGGATTGCCGGCCGGCGCGGCGGGCGCGGGCGCGGCGGCGGGCGGCGGCGTTGCAGCGGCATCGTTCGCCGACGGCGCTGCCGGCTGGGCCTGCTGCTGCGCCGGCGCTTGCGCGTGCGACTTGGTGCGCGCCTGCGCGAGCGGAACGGACAGCGCGAAGGCCAGCGCGGTAGCCAGGAGTAGCCGGATCGGAACGGGCAGCAGCTTCATCTCGGGAAATCGGTCCTGCAACGGTGTAAAGGCGGGATTGTCGCAAAGCGTGGCCGCTAAAACATCACATCGCCGCGCCGGTGCGTCACCCGGTATGGCGGCGTTCATCGCTCGATCGCGACGCGCGGCGCGCCGAGGCCGAGCTGTTCGATGCGCTGCGTCATCGCGTCGGCAGCGTCGACATCGGCGAGCGGTCCGACGCGCACGCGATGGACGGTGCGCCCGTCGACGACCACGGACTGGATGCCGACGCGGTCTATTCCCGAGCGCGTCGCGTTCGCCACGGCACGTTCGGCATTGGCGCGATCGCCGTAGGCGCCGAGCTGAAGATAGATGCGGGTACCCGCGTCCGCCGCCGTCGACGCCACGCGCGGCGCGATCGGCGCGGCCGCCGTGCGCGGAGCCTCGGCAGCGGCTTTGGCGGGCGCCGGCGAAACCGCCGCGGTGCGCGGCGCCGGCAACGCATCGGCCTGCGGATGCGCCGGATCGATCGCGCGCACTTCGACCAGACCGGTACCCTTCGGCCATACGCCGATCTTCACGGCGGCCGCGTAGGAGAGGTCGATGATGCGGTTCTCGTGGAACGGACCGCGGTCGTTGATGCGCACCACGACGCTCTTGCCGTTGTCGAGATTGGTCACGCGCGCGTAGCTCGGCAGCGGCAGCGTCTTGTGGGCCGCGGTGAACGCGTACATGTCGTACGGCTCGAACGACGAGGTCATGTAGCCGTGGAACTTGTTGCCGTACCACGAGGCGATGCCGCGCTCGACGTAGCCGCTCGCGTCCGGCAGCAGCTTGTAGGTCTGGCCGAGCACGCTGTAGGTTTCCTTGTTGCCGTAGCGCGAGCGCGGCTCGGCCTTCGGCACGGGCTCGGGAATCTTGCTCACGTCGATGGGTGGCGCCGCGGGACCATTGTCGTCATTCTGGCGATAGCGTTCGGACTGCGGCCGGGCGGTATCGGGCGGCAGGCTGGCGCTGCGCGGCGCAGGCGCGGGCGATGTGCCCGGCCGCGGCTTGTGGCCGGCGCAGGCGGCGAGCGCGCTGCCGAGCACGACGACGCAGATCGGCCGCAGCGCACTCACGGCGCCGGCGTCGCCACGCCCGCGGCGATCGCCTGGGCAAGCTGCCAGACCGCCATCGCATACATCGGGCTCTTGTTGTAGCGCGTGATCACGTAGAAATTCTTGAACGTCAGCCAGTATTCCGGCCCATTCTCGCCGTCGAGCTTGAGCAGGGTCGACGGCGTCTGCGCACCGACGCGCTCGATCGGCGCGTAGCCCCACGCTTCCATCTGCTGCAGCGGATACACCGGCTCGGAATTGGCCGGTTCGATCGGGCGCGCGTCGCTCGCCGGCTGCGCTCGCACGGTGACCGGCTCGCCCTTCTGCCATTCGTGTTCGGCAAAGTAGTTGGCGACGCTGGCGGTGATGTCCGGCAACGAATTCCACAGGTCGATGCGGCCGTCGCCGTCTTCGTCCTTGGCCCACTTCTCGATGCTGGTCGGCATGAACTGGCCCCAGCCCATCGCGCCGGCGTAGGAACCTTTGAGCTCGTCGATCGGATAGGCGAGCTGCTTGTCCTTCAGCAGGAACAGCTGCTTCAGCTCGCCGCGGAAGAACTTCGCGCGCGGCGGATAGTTGAACGCGAGGGTCGACAAGGCATCGAGCACGCGATATTTGCCGGCGATCCTGCCGTAGCCGGTCTCCACACCGATGATCGCGACGATGATCTCGGGCGGCACGCCATATTCGCTGCCGATGCGTTCGAGCAGGGCGCGGTTCCCCCGATAGAACGCGATGCCGTCGTCGATGCGCTTGTCGGTGACGAAGATCGGCCGGTAGTCCTTCCACGGCTTGGTCGCCTCGGCCGGCCGGGCGATCGCGTCGAGGATGCTCTGCTGCACCTTCGCTTCGGCCAGCGTCGCCAGCACGCTCGCCTCGGAAGGTCCTCCTTCGCGCGCGACTTCGGCGGCGAACGCGCGCTGGTCGGCACTCGGCTCGGCCGCGAGCGAAGAATGACCCGCCATCGCCGCAGCATTGCCGGCGGCCAGCGCGCAGATCAAGAAAGAACGGATTCGGATAGGCAAAAACCGGACAGGAACGAGCACGCGGCTACTCTACCATCGCGCATGCGCGTTCGGTTCGTCCGAGCGCCTGCGAATTTTCGGACACGCGGCGGGTGCGCCGTCGCACGCGCGAGTGCGCAGGATACCGCTCGGCGGGGCGCGCGCGACGCGGCAAGCTGAATTCCTCGGCGACCCCGCAGCTGCGCGGCGCCGCCGGGGAACTCGCACGCTTTCGTCCAAGGAGGACACCTCATGCGCCATACGCGTCCGCTGCTGCTCGCTGCCATCCTGATCACGTGCCTGCCCTTCACGCCGGCCCAGGCGCAGACGGGCACCCTTCGCCACTTCGTCGAGGACTACGAGTACTTCGCCGACGGCCCTCAATACGACCAATGGTTCACGCTGACGCTGACCCTGCGCAGCAACTTCGACCAGATCTGCGGCGACACCTTCTGCGAAGGCGACTACAGCAATCTCCAGTCGCTCGGCTACCACTGCTCGGTCGAGCAGGCCAGCGGCCGGATCGGTCGATGCGTATGGACCTTCGCCGGCAGCTACGAGCAAGTCGATCCTGCCACCGGCGACATCACCGTGCAGGCGCGCACCTGGGAATGCCCGACTCCGCTTTCGCCCCATACGAGGATGACCGCGCTGCTCGCTGCCCTGAATGGCTACCAGCCGCTGTTCCAGCCGCTGCCGGGGACGGACGCGACGATCTACGATGGCTTGATCGGCTGCCTGTAGCCCCGGTCCACCCGGGCCGGCGGCGGCGGCGCGGCGCCTGGGCGCGGCGCCGCATCGCCTCGGGCATAGGGTCCGGCCCGCGGGATGTCCGTCGCATGGTTGCGCGAACCCCGTGTGAGCGCCTCCGGGGCGCCGTCGGACGCGACCGTGCTCATGCGTATCGGATTTGTTGAAATCCCTCACGCCGATTTGGGCCATTCCCTCACGTCCTCTCGACATTTCAATCACCAAGATCGAGGCCACTGCGCGATCGGGCGCGGTGCCTACGAACGAGGCGGGATTGGCTGGCAGCACGGCAAGGTGCTGCGAGTCCGACGAAGGACGCACATGCAAACGCTCAGGATCTGCGACATCGGCCTCTCGATCGACGCCTCGCTGGCCTTCCACTCGATGCTGAAGATCGTCGGCGGCCGTTCGATCGCCTCGTGGCAATCCAGCGACGCCGATCACGCCGACGTACTCCTCGTCCACGCCCACAGCAACCCCGGCACGCTCAGCGCCTGGACGTCGAGCGGCAAACCGGCCGTCCTGGTCATCGACGACCGTGCCAGCTGGCCGCCGGCGCCGTTCGTGCTGCGCTACCCGTTTCGCGTGATGCAGCTGCTCTCGCTGCTCGACAGCATCGCCGAACATCTGCGCTCGCGTTCGACGCGGATGGCCAGCGACGGTGCCGCCTGGGCTGCCGGCGTATCGCTGCGCCATCTCATCGCGCAAACCGGCGATCGCGGCTGGCATATCGCGCATGCCGGCGATCGCGGCTTCCTGTGGGTCGGCGACGGCCATGCGCACGCGCTGCCGGCGACGCTGCGCGGACTGCGCGAGGGCTCGATCGCGCTCGGCGCATTTTCCGCCGCCACCGAACCGCCGCCTGCAGCGGCGCAGGCGACCGGGCTGCGCGACGTCGCCTGGTTCGTCGGCGCACACGGGCCGGCCGAACTTGCACCCTGGCTGCGTCCGGACATGGCCTACCGCCTGCACCGCTGGCCGGATTTCGGCCGGCTCGGGGTCGCCCCGCATCTGATCGAGCTGGCGGCCGAGTCCACCGTCCGCGCGCACCGGCCCGATCAATTGGCCGAACGCGCCGGCTGCACCCCGGCCGACGCGCATCGTTTCCTGGCCGCGGCATCGCTCGCCGGCCTGCTGACCTCGGTCAATCGCGCCGAGGTCGCGCCGCATCCGAGCAGCGCGGCGCCGGCCCGCGGCAGGTGGACGCGTTTCGTCGCGGACCTTCGCCGCCACTTGCTGCGCGTCGCATGAACGCGGTCGACGACGGCGAATTCAAGATCGTCTTCACCGGTCCGATGGGGGCCGGCAAGACGACGGCGATCGCGGCGATCAGCGAGGTCGCGCCGGTCGCGACCGAAGTGGCGAACAGCGACCTGATCGCCCATGCGAAGGCCTCGACCACCGTGGGCCTCGACTTCGGCCGCATCACGCTCGCCGACGGACAGATCGTGCACCTCTACGGCACGCCGGGCCAGGCGCGCTTCCGCTTCATGTGGGACATCCTCGGCCGCGGCGCGGCCGGCGTCATCGTGCTGCTCGACGCGACGCAAGCCGGAGCGCTCGTGCAGATGGACCTGTTCGTCGACGCGTTCCAGCCGCTGGTTCCTCCGGGTGCCATCGTCATCGGCCTCGGCCGCACCGGCCAGCCGGGCGCGCTCGGCAGCGAGGCCTTCGCGGCCCGGCTCGACGCCCGCGGCATCGTCGCCCCGGTGTTCTCCATCGACGCGCGGCAGCCGCGCGACGTGTTCCTGCTCGTCCGCACGCTGGCTTGCATTCTCGAAACCCAAGCCAATGCGGGCGTGGCGGCATGAGCGCCAATCGCGTACGGCGCGCCTCGCGCGACCTGGCCAAGAAGCAGCTCGAAATGCTCGGCAGCATCGCCGGCGTGCAATCGGCCGTGCTGTTCTCCGCCGACGGCTTCGAGATCGCATCGCATGCGACCGATGCGTCGGCCGCGAGCCGGCTTGCTGCGATCGGCAGTTCGCTCGCCGCGCTCGGTGTCGCGATCTCGGCCGAGGCCGGCCTGCAGGAATTCGAACGCACGACGATCGAAAGCAAGAACGGCACCGTGATGATCATGCGCGTGGACAACGACCAGGCGATGTCGCTCGCCGTCGTCGCCGGCCGCAACGCGGTGCTCGGACAACTGCTCTGGGCCACCCGGCATTGCTGCCAGGCACTGGCCCGAATGATCCACGAGTGACGCGCTGCACGGCGTAAGAGACAACGCCGGCGGCGATCCTACGGATGTCTCGACAGGGGTAATACGATGGCCAATCTCAACGACAGTCTCACCAAGCTGCTGGAAGTCGACGGTGCCCTGTGCACCGCGCTGGTCGATGCCAACAGCGGCATGCTGCTCGGCAAGGCCGGAAGCGGCGTCGATCTCGAGCTCGCGGCGGCGGGCAATACCGAAGTGGTGCGCGCGAAGATGAAGACGATGAAGTCGCTCGGACTCAACGACAGCATCGAGGACATCCTGATCACGCTCGGCAAGCAGTACCACATCATCCGGCCGATCGCGGCGAAGGCCGGCCTGTTCATCTACCTGGTGCTCGACAAGGCGCGCTCGAACCTCGCGCTGGCGCGACGCGCGACGCTCGACGTCGAACAATCGCTGTCGCTTTGACGACGCGCCGGCCTCTCGCCGCACGCGATCGCGACATGCGCCGCGCGCGGCGACAGGTGCACGGGCGGCTTCAGCCGGCAACGGCCTTGCGGTGCGCGTGGATCGACATCAGCACGCCGAAGCCGGCCAGCAGCGACACCGCGGAAGTACCGCCGTAGCTCACCAGCGGCAGCGGCACGCCGACCACGGGCAGCATGCCGGTGATCATGCCGCCGTTGACCATCACGTAGACGAACAGCGACATGCTGATCGCGCCGGCGAGCAGCCGCGCATAGGTGTCCTTCGCCTCGGCGGCGATCCACAGGCAGCGCGCGATGATGAAGACGTACAGCACCAGCAGCAGCAACACGCCGATCAGGCCCCATTCCTCGGCGAACACCGAGAAGATGAAGTCCGTCGTGTGCTCGGGCAGGAATTCCAGGCGCGACTGCGTGCCGTGATGCCAGCCCTTGCCCCATAGGCCGCCCGAGCCGACGGCGATCTTGGACTGGATGATGTGCCAGCCGTTGCCGAGCGGATCGGCCTCCGGATCGAGCAGGGTCAGCACGCGGTTGCGCTGGTAATCGTGCAGGAAATGCCAGCCGACCGGCACCGCGGCCGCGAACGCGCCGAGCAGCAGGCCGATGCGCCACCAGGCCAGTCCCGACAGGAAGATGCCGAACGCGCCGCTCGCGGCGATCAGCAGCGCCGTCCCGAGGTCGGGTTGCTCGGCGATCAGGCCGGCAGGAATCGCAATCAGGACGCCGACCACCGCCAGCGTCGTCCAGCTCGGTGGCAGTGGCCGCCCGTTGAGATACCAGGCGACCATCATCGGCATCGTCAGCTTGAGCAGTTCCGAGGGCTGGAAGCGCACGATACGAAGGTCCAGCCAGCGATGCGCACCGCGCCCTTCGCCGAGCGCGGCCACCGCGAGCAGCAGCAGGACGCTGCCGGCATACAGCCACGGCGTCCAGTTGCGCAGCGCCAGCGGCGGAATCCGCGCGATCACGAACATCAGCACGAGGCCGAGCGCGAAGCGCAGCGCCTGCGAGATGACCTGGCCGCGGTCGAGATCGCTGGCGCTGTAGAGCGTCATCAGCCCGACGCCCATCAAGAGGGCGAGCCCGCCCAGCAGCGGCAGGTCGACGCGCGGCTTGCGCCAGAGCGTGCCGAGCCGATAGCGCAGCTGCGCGACGACCTCGTCGATCACCGTGCGGCCTGCGCGGTCGCCGAAGGCGTAACGAGGTCCGCGCCGGACAATCGTCCCTGGGCTTCGCGGTCGCTCGGCAGCCATGCATCGAGGATCTTGCGCGCGATCGGCGCCGCATCGTGTGCGCCGCTGCGACCGGCCTCGAGCGCCACCGCGATGGCGATGCGCGCATCGTCGGCCGGCGTGAAGCATTCGAACAGCACGCGGTGGCGCTCGATGGGACTGGCGCTGATGCTGGTCCAGGTGTCGTCGGTGCGCGAAAAGCGCTCCGCGGTGCCGGTCTTGCCGGCGATCACGTACGGGAAGTTGTCGTTGATGCCATGCGCGGTGCCGCTGCCGACGACGGCGATCATGCCCTGCTCGATCGCCAGCCAGTTGTCCGGCTTCTTGATCACGCTCGGCAGCGGCGCGGCCTTGTCGACCGGCTCGATCTTGCCGTCGATACCGCTCTGCGCGGCGCGCAACAGGTGCGGTACGTGCGGCACGCCACGGTTGGCCAGCGTCGCGACCGCATTGGCGAGCTGGATCGGGGTGACGACCCAGTAGCCCTGGCCGATGCCGGCGATCACCGTCTCGCCGGGGTACCAGGGCTGGCTGTAGCGACCCCGCTTCCAGTCCTTCGAGGGCAGCACGCCGCCGCTCTCGCCGATCAGGTCGAGGCCGGTCGGCTTGCCGAAACCGAAGCGGCCCATGAAGCCGCTGAAGCGGTCGATGCCCATGTCGAGCGCGAGCGAATAGAAATACGTGTTGACCGATTGGGCGATCGCCTGCACGAGGTCGACGCGGCCGCTGCCGCCACGGATATCGTCGCGGTAGGCGCGCGATTGGCCCGGGATGAAGAACTCGCCGGTCGACAGCACCGTGTCGCTCGGCTTGCGCAGCCCGAGTTCGAGGCCGCCCAGGCCGACGAACGGCTTTATCGTCGAGCCGGGCACGTAGCCGCCGCGCAGGATGCGGTTCAGCAGCGGCGTGTCCTCGGCGTCGAGCAGCGCCTTGTAGTCGACGCCGGCGATGCCGTTGACGAACGGATTCGGATCGAAGCTCGGCACGCTGACCATCGCCAGCACCTCGCCGCTGCGCGGGTCGATCGCGACGGCGGCGCCGGCACGCCCTTCGAACGCGGCCTCGGCGACTTCCTGCAGATGCGCGTCGATCGTCAGATGCAGGTTCTGACCGGGCTTTGGCGCAAGGCCATCGGGCAGCACGCGCAACGGCCGGTGGTCGGCGTTGACCTCGACCTTCTCGTAGCCGACGTCGCCGTGCAGGCGTTCCTCGTAGTAGCGCTCGATGCCGGTCTTGCCGACATGCGTGGTGCCGGCGTAGGCATCCTTGTCGAGCCGCGCCACGTCGTCGTTGTCGATGCGGCCGACGTAGCCGACGGTATGCGCGAATTCGGCACCGAGCGGATAGGCTCGTGTCAGGTACGGAACCACGTCGACACCGGGAAACTGCCAGCGATTGATCGAGAAACGCGCGATCTCCTCCTCCGACAGCTTCAGCCGCAGCGGAATGCCCTGGTACGAGCGCTTGCCGCGGCGCAGCGTGTTGAAGCGGGCGATGTCGTCGTCGCTGATCGGCACGACCTTGCCGAGCGCGTCCATCATGCGCTGCAGGTCGCCGGCCTGCTCGGGCGTGACCTCGAGCCGGAACGCCGCGACGTTCTCGGCGAGCAGCACGCCGTTGCGGTCGTAGATCAGCCCGCGCGCCGGTGCCAACGGCCGCGTCAACACGCGATTCTGCTCCGAACGCGTGGCGAATTCGTCGTGCTGCACGACCTGCAGATAGCGGAACCGTACGCTGAGCGCGATCAGGCAGACGACGATGATCAGGAAACCGGCCAGCGCGCGCCGGCGGAACAGCGCCGCCTCGTGACGGGTCTCCTTGAGCGGGCGGAATACGCTAGCCATGACGACAATGCTTCACCGGGGCTCGCTGCCGCGCAAGCGCGTGCGCAGGTCGTCCAGCAGCAGGAACACGAACGGCCACATCAGCATCCCGACCAGCGGCGCCAGCCAGTACGACGCCGACGGGATCGCTTCGCCCGAGAAGCCGCGCACCATCAGCATGACGACGCGATCGTTGAGCAGCAGCGCCAGCACCGCCAGCGCCTGCTGCCACATCGGGAAGAAGCGCAGGCGCGCGCGAAAACGCAGCACGATGAAGGCGAGCACGACCAGCCGCAGCGCCTGCTCGCCGAGCAGTTCGCCGGTCAGCACGTCGCCCGCGAGGCCGAACAGGAACGCGAAACCGAGGCCGACCTTCTCGGGCAGTTCGATCGCCCAATAGACCAGCACCAGCGCGACCCAGTACGGTTTCACCGGCAGCAGGAACTGCGGCAGCGGCATCAGCTGCAGCAGGAACGCGATGGCGAGGCTGCCGGCGAACAGCCAGCCCTGTGCGCGCACGCGGTTCATGGCGTCGGCTCCGGCAACGCGGTCGGCGGCGGCACGGGGACCGGCCCGGCAAGATCGGCCGGGGGTCCCATTTCGTCGAGCAAGGGCGGCGGCCCGTAGGGCTGCGGCTGGTCGTGCAGCAGCAGCACCTCGCCGCTGCGATCCAGCGCCGCGGCAGGCCGCGCGACGGCCGCCGTGAACATGCCGGTCTTGTCGGGCTTGACCTGGACGACCTCGCCGACCGGGAAACCCGCCGGAAAGCGGCCGCCCAGACCCGACGTCAGCAGCTTGTCGCCGACCTTGACGTCGGCGCTGATCGGCACGTTCGGCAGGTTCAACTCGTCGATCGCGCGGCTGCCGTAGGCGATCGTGCGCACGCCGCTGCGCTCGACGACCACCGGAATTGCGTGCGTCGGGTCGGTGATCAACATCGCGACCGACGTGTTCGGCAGCACCTCGACGATCTGGCCCATCACGCCATGCGCGTCGATGACCGGCTGGCCGATCGCGACCTCCTGGTTCGCGCCGACGTCCAGCACGATGCGATGGCGGAACGGATCGAGATCGATGTCGATCAGGCGCGCGAACTGCACCGACAGGCCGAGATTCTTCTGCGCATCGAGCAGGCCCTTGAGGCGCGCGTTCTGCGCGACCACGGTGTCGAGCCGATTGAGGCGGGCCTGCGCCAGCAGCAAGGCTTCGCGCAGATCGCGGTTCTCGCTGGCGAGCTGGTCCTGCGTAGCGACGGCCGTGCGCGTCGCGCGCGCGACGTCGGCCGGGAACGCGGCCAGCCGATAGACCGGCTCGACCAGGGCGCTGCCGGTGCGCCGCAGCAATTCGAGATAGCTGCCGCGATGGTCCAGCACCATCAGCACGACCGCGCAGGCGAGGTAGACGATCAGCCGCAGCGTGCTGACCGTCCCTTCGGCGAACAGCGTGGCGGTGTCGGTGCGCATTGGGGCGGGGATTGGGGATTTGGGATTGGGGATTCGAAAAAAGCACCGCCGATGCGGCGCACTGCTCTTGATTCTACGAATCCCGAATCCCGAATCTCGAATCCCGGCTATTCAGGCGCAAAAAAATCGCTGCCGTGCTGGTCGATCAGCTCCAGCGCGCGCCCGCCGCCGCGGGCGACGCAGGTCAGCGGATCGTCCGCGACATGCACGTGCAGGCCGGTTTCCTCGGAAATCAGGCGGTCGATGTCGCGCAGCAGGGCGCCGCCGCCGGTCAGCACGATGCCGCGCTCGGCGACGTCGGAGCACAGCTCCGGCGGCGTCTGCTCGAGCGCGCTGCGCACGGCGCTCACGATGCCCGACAGCGGCTCGTGCAGCGCTTCGAGGATCTCGTTCGAGTTGACCGTGAACATGCGCGGCACGCCCTCGGCGAGGTTGCGTCCGGACACCTCGATCTCGCGCACTTCCGACTGCGGGAAGGCGCAGCCGATCTCGACCTTGATCTTCTCGGCGGTCGATTCGCCGATCAGGGTGCCGTGGTTGCGGCGCACGTAGTTGATGATCGACTCGTCGAAGCGGTCGCCGCCGATGCGCACCGACTGCGAGTAGACGATGCCGTTGAGCGAGATCACGGCGACTTCCGAAGTACCGCCGCCGATGTCCAGCACCATCGATCCGCGCGCCTCGTGCACCGGGATGCCGGCGCCGATCGCCGCGGCCATCGGTTCCTCGATCAGGTAGACGTCGCGCGCGCCGGCCGACTCGGCCGATTCCTTGATGGCGCGGCGCTCGACCTGGGTCGAGCCGCAGGGCACGCAGACCAGCACGCGCGGGCTCGGCCGGAACATGCGCGCCTTGTGCACCTTCTTGATGAACTGCTTGAGCATCTCCTCGGTCATCGTGAAGTCGGCGATGACGCCGTCCTTCATCGGCCGGATCGTGACGATCGCGGCCGGCGTGCGTCCGAGCATGCGCTTGGCGTCGCCGCCGACGGCCGCTACCGAGCGCGGTCCGCCGGGGCCGCGGTCCTGCCGGATCGCGACGACGGAGGGTTCGTTCAGCACGATGCCCTGCCCACGCACGTAGATCAGCGTGTTGGCGGTGCCGAGATCGATCGAGAGATCGTTGGAAAAAAGTCCGCGTAGACCTTTGAACATAAGCGCGGCGCTAACCTTGTCATTCAGGGGTGGACGGCGAAGCGGGCGTCCCGCCGCGATCTGCGAGCAGATGGCATGGCACGACCGCCGCAAACCGTCGCGGGAGGGTGCGCGAGTTTAGTCATGAGTATCCGGAGGGGCAAGGACGGCGAGGTTAAAAAAGCCTTGCCGGACGCCGGTTTCCGCGTGTTTTCCAACCGCCGACTTCGAAGCCTCCGGCACCGGAGGCTGCGATTGAAGGCGGAGCTCGGGTAAGCTTGGCCGGTTTGCCGCGGTGTTTCCTGCACCCCGGCCCCTCCTGCCGGATTCCTTCGATGTCTGCATTGATCTGCGGTTCGCTCGCCTACGACACCATCATGGTCTTCCAGGACCAGTTCAAGAAACACATCCTGCCCGATCAGGTGCACATCTTGAACGTGTCGTTCCTGGTGCCGAACATGCGCCGCGAATTCGGCGGCTGCGCCGGCAACATCGCCTACAACCTCAAGCTGCTCGGCGACGATCCGATCCCGATGGCGACCGTCGGCCAGGACTTCGCGCCGTACCGCGAGCACCTGACCCGGTTCGGCATCCGCCTCGACCAGGTGCGCGAATTCCCCGAGCAGTTCACGCCACAGTGCTTCATCACGACGGACCTCGACAACAACCAGATCACCGCCTTCCACCCCGGCGCGATGTCCAGCTCGCACGCCAATCACGTGCGCGACGTGCCCGGCATCACGTTCGGCATCGTCGCTCCGGACGGCCGCGAAGCGATGCTGCAGCACGTCGACGAGTTCGCCGCGCGCGGCGTGCCCTTCATCTTCGATCCGGGCCAGGCGATGCCGTTGTTCAGCGGCGAGGAATTCCGCGCGATGATCGACAAGGCGACCTACGTGATCGTCAACGACTACGAGTCGCAGCTGCTGCAGCAGCGCACCGGATGGAGCGCCGAGGAGATCGCGAGCCGCGTCGAGGCCTACATCGTCACGCAGGGGCCGCGCGGCTCGTCGATCCGCACGCGCAGCGGCGAAACGCACGAGATTCCGCCGGCGCGCGAGCGCCAGGTCGTCGATCCGACCGGCTGCGGCGACGCCTACCGTGCGGGCCTGATCTTCGGCCTGATGCGCGGCATGGACTGGCCCACCGTCGGCCGCATCGCCTCGCTGATGGGCGCCTTGAAGGTCGAGCACCCCGGCACGCAGAACCAGCGATTCGATTTCGCCCAGTTCGCGGCCGAATTCGAAGACCAGTTCGGTCACGCGCTGAAGGCCGGGCCGCACGCCTGAGCTGCCCGCAATCCGCACCCACTGAGGACACCTTGCCATGAAGCTACCGAATCTTCCGTCCGTCGCCGCTGCCCTGCTGCTCGCGCTGATCGTGCCGGTCGCAGGCTGCGCGAAAGCGCCGGCAACGCCGTCTGTCGAGCTCAAGGGCAGCACCTACAGCATCGAGATCGCCGAGGACGACGCCGCGCGCGAGCACGGCCTGATGGACCGCGAGTCGATGCCGGCCGATCACGGCATGCTGTTCATCTTCCAGGACGACGCCATGCGCGCGTTCTGGATGAAGAACTGCAAGTTCCCGCAGGACATGCTGTTCTTCGATGCCCAGCGCAAATTGATCAGCGTGCAGCGCAACGTGCCGGCCTGCACGGCCGACCCGTGCCCGGCCTATTCCAGCGGCGCGCCGGCGCGCTACGTGCTGGAACTCAACGCAGGTCAGGCGGAAAAGCTGGGCGTGCATCCGGGCGACGAGCTGACGATCCGTCGCTGAGCGGCCCGAACGCGAGCCAGCCGTCCGCATCGAGGCTGAATCCTTCGCGCAGGCCGTGCAGGCAGACCAGGCCTTGGCGATACGGCACGAGCACGCCGGCGTCGGGGCCGACACTGGCGTCCTCGACCGGAACGAAAACACGCATGACTGGAGCTCCGATTTGATTGACCGTGCATAGTCAATCAAGTCGCAATGCCTTCGCCGCGTCGGGCCGATGACGGCAATGAGACAGGATGCGGCGCGTTGCGGGCAGCGCGTCCGCGCGAGCCGTGCTACCGCATGCAGGCGGCCGGAAGCGAACTCAGATCTCGACCATCTCGAAATCGGACTTGGTCACGCCGCAGTCCGGGCAGGTCCAGGTTTCCGACACGTCTTCCCAGCGCGTGCCGGGCGCGATGCCGTCGTCCGGCCAGCCTTCCGCTTCGTTGTAGATGAAGCCGCAGACGACGCACATGAAGGTACGGAACGGCGCGTCGGCGCGGACGGAGGAAGCCTGGGACATGAGGACCGGTCGGGAGCGAGTACAACGCGTATTGTCGCAGCGCGGCCGCGCGGTTCCAAGCGACGCCTCGCCGCAGTCCGGGCGTGGGGCTCAGCCGCCCGCGCCACCGAACCCGTCGACAAACACGCGTTCGTTGAACGCCACGCCGGCACGCCGGACACTGCCGCGCCCGGTCGGCCACAGCGTGCGCGCGTAGCGCGTGCCCGGCAGCGCGTAGGCGACGACGCCGGCAGCCACCGTCTGCACGACCACGTCGAGCTCGCCGTCGCCATCGATGTCGGCCAAGGTCGGCGCGGCGAGCCCGCCGCTCCAGCCGGCGCCGCGCGCCGGCGGCAGGTCCACGGCAGCGAGCACCTCGCCGCGATAGTTCAGGATGTAGAGCTGGCCCGATTCGCCGTTGTCGTTCTCGCCCCAGGTGGTGAACAACACTTCGGCCTTGCCGTCATTGTCGAGATCGGCCACGACCGGCTCCGACGCGAAATGCATGCCGCTGCGCGGGATCACGAACGGCCAGGCGCCGTGCTCGGTCTTGTCGAGCCACCATGCGTGCAGCTTGCCGTCGTAGCTCGGCAGCAGGATCTCCTTTTGGCCGTCGCCGTCGAGGTCGGCGACGACGGCATTGGCCGCGATGTTCTGGATCACGTCGTAGTCTTCCGACAGCGGCGCGCCGCTGGCGCCTTGTGGCGGGATCACCGTCCAGTCGTAGCCGGCGCCCGCCCAGCGCGTGCGATCGGAGCGCAGCAGCCAGACGTCGTAATAGAGATCCGTGTACGGATCGGTGCTGCAGTCGTAGACGTTGCCCGGCAGCACCAGCTCCGCCATGCGGTCGCCGTCGACGTCGGCGATCGCCGGCGCGGCGCTGGCGAAGTTCGGCCGGCGCTCGCTGTCGCACTCGGTGTAGCCGCGCAAGTCGGCGGCCTGGTCCACGTTGACGCCGACTTCGGACCACACCTTGGCGCCGCCCGCGCTGCCGCTGCCGTAGATCGCGCTCGCGTGCAGCTGGCCGCCGTTGCGGTCGAGCACCGTCACATAGTGCGTGTCGGTCGGCGCATAGATCTCCGGATAGCCGTCGCCGTCGAGGTCCGCGATCGCGAGGTTTTCGTTGTACATGCCCGCGCCGTAGCCGGGATCGGAAGCATGCCGCGCCGGCCAGCCGGCACGCACGCTGCCGTCGGCGGCGAGCACGTTCACCTGGTCGGACGAGACGCCGGCCGCGTTGCCGACGACGACCTCGAGCCGGCCGTCGGCATCGAGATCGGCGAGCGCGAGCGAACGCACTTCGCCGCCCGCGAACGCCGCGACCGGCCAGCCGCCGCGCACGCTGCCGTCGGCGTCGTACACCGTCACCTGCGCGCTGCCGCGGCCGACCACGATGCCGACGCGGCCATCGTGCGCGAGGTCGCCGATGGCGATGCCCGGCCAGACGCGATCGTCGCTCGCCGCGCGCCACTTCAGCGAACCGTCGGCGCCGTCGAGCGCGACGACATCGTAGGAGCCGGCCACCACATCCATGTGCCCGTCGCCGCCGAGGTCGACGACGGCCGGCGAGCTGTACCAGCCGGTCTGGCACCACGAGGAGAAGCAGCCGCCGTAGGCCCATTTGAGCACCGGCGCCTGCACGCCGGCCTGCACCGAAGCCGGCGCTGTCGCCGCCAAAAACACGAACCAGAACAAGCGCTTCAAGGCAACTCCGGTATCAGGATCGCGGCGATGGTAGCGCTGCGCCGCTGTGGCGGCCGCGATGGCGACGTTAAACTGCGCACCCTTGCACGATGCGCAGGCGATGACTCATCCACGATGGCCGCGCCGCGGTCTGTACGCGATCACCGACGGTCCGCGCGACGATCTGATCGAGGTCTGCGCGCTCGCGATCGAAGGCGGCGCCGCGATGCTGCAGTATCGCGACAAGACCACTGATCGTGAGCGCCGCCACGCCGAAGCGGCCGCGCTTGCGCGGCTCTGCGCGCAGCGCGGCGTGCCCTTGATCGTCAACGACGACGTCGAACTGGCGGCGACCGCCGGCGCCGACGGCGTGCATCTGGGCGAAGACGACGAAGGCATCGCCGCTGCGCGCGCGCGCCTCGGCGCGCATGCCCTCATCGGTGTTTCCTGCTACGACTCGATCGAACGTGCGCGCACGCTCGCCGTCCAACGCCCCGACTATCTCGCGTTCGGCGCCTTCTTCCCGTCGCCGACCAAGCCGCTGGCGCGACGCGCGTCGGCCGCAACCTTGCGCGAGGCGCGCACGCTCGCTCTGCCGCTGGTGGCGATCGGCGGCATCACGGCGGACAATGCGCGCAGCCTGATCGATGCCGGCGCCGACGCGGTGGCCGTCATTTCCGCGGTGTTCGGCGCGCGCGACGTGCGCGCCGCCGCGACGCGATTCGCGCAACTGTTCGAGCGGCCGGGTTCGTAACAGAATAGCCGCCCTCTCTTCCCGCCGCCTCGGCGAAAACCGCGGCGGCATCCATGGAAATCCGATGAGCACCAACCACGATCTGTTCCAGCGCGCGCTCGCGCGCATCCCCGGCGGCGTCAATTCGCCGGTGCGCGCGTTCAAATCCGTCGGCGGCGAGCCGTTCTTCACCGCACGCGCGGACGGTGCCTACCTGTGGGACGTCGAGGGCAAGCGCTACATCGACTACGTCGGCTCGTGGGGACCGATGGTCGTCGGCCACAACCATCCGCACGTGCGCGCCGCCGTGGAGCGCGCGATCCAGGACGGCCTCTCGTTCGGCACGCCGTGCGAGGCCGAGGTGACCATGGCCGAGACGATCGCGCGGCTGGTGCCGTCGGTCGAAGTCGTGCGCATGGTCAATTCCGGCACCGAGGCGACGATGTCGGCGATCCGCCTCGCCCGCGGCTACACCGGCCGCGCGCGCATCGCCAAGTTCGAAGGCTGCTACCACGGCCACGCCGACTCGTTCCTCGTCAAGGCCGGCTCCGGCGCGCTGACGCTCGGCACGCCGACCTCGCCCGGCGTACCGGACGCGCTGGCCGATCTGACGCTGACGCTGCCCTACAACGACCTCGACGCCGCACGCCGGCTGTTCGCCGAGGCCGGCGACACGATCGCCGCGCTGGTGATCGAACCGATCGCCGGCAACATGAACTGCATCCTGCCGCGCGAGGGGTATCTGGCCGCTTTGCGCGAGCTGTGCACGCAGCACGGCACGCTGCTGATCTTCGACGAGGTCATGACCGGATTTCGCGTCGCCCTCGGCGGCGCGCAGGCGCTCTACGGCGTCACTCCCGACCTCACCACGTTCGGCAAGATCATCGGCGGCGGCATGCCGGTCGGCGCCTACGGCGGACGCCGCGAGATCATGCAGCAGATCGCGCCGGCCGGTCCCATCTACCAGGCCGGCACGCTGAGCGGCAACCCGGTCGCGATGGCGGCGGGGCTGGCGATGCTCGACCTGATCCAGACACCCGATTTCTACCCCGAACTCGATCGCCGCACGCGCCTGGCGACCGACACGCTCGCCGCCGCCGCGGCCGAAGCCGGCGTGCCGGTCAGCATCAACCGTGTCTGCGGCATGTTCGGCCTGTTCTTCACTTCTGGAAAAGTGGAAACCTACGCACAGGCGACCGCGTGCGACGTCGCCGCGTTCAATCGCTTCTTCCACGGCATGCTCGGACGTGGCGTGTACATGGCGCCGTCCGCGTTCGAGGCCGGCTTCGTCTCGATCGCCCACAGCGAACAGGTCATCGCCGATACGCTGGCGGCGGCACGCGGCGCATTCGCCGACGCGAGGACGCCATGACGACGGCGTCGATCCATTCGCACAAGCGCGATTTCGCCGTCAACGGGCGGTTGTTGCGCGTCGCGGCCATGGCCGCCGTGATCGGCGCGATCTCCGCAGTGGCCGCCTGGGCGCTGCTGAACCTGATTCGCCTGTTCACGAACCTGTTCTTCTACCAGACGATTTCGCTGGCGAACCGTTCGCCCGCCGACCACCATCTCGGCGCGTGGGTGATCGCGGTCCCGGCGATCGGCGGCCTCGTGGTCGGACTGATCGCGCGCTACGGCAGCGACAAGATCCGCGGGCACGGCATTCCCGAGGCGATCGAGGCGATCCTGTTCGGCAAGAGCCGCATGTCGCCGAAAGTCGCGATCCTGAAGCCGCTCTCCTCCGGCATCGTCATCGGCAGCGGCGGCCCGTTCGGCGCCGAAGGCCCGATCATAATGACGGGCGGCGCGCTGGGCTCGCTGCTCGCGCAGAACTTCCACCTGAGCGCCGGCGAGCGCAAGACGCTGCTCGTCGCGGGCGCGGCCGCCGGCATGACGGCGGTGTTCGGTACGCCGGTCGCGGCCGTGCTGCTGGCGGTCGAATTGCTGCTGTTCGAATGGCGTCCGCGCAGCCTCCTGCCGGTGATCGCTGCGGTATCGGTGGCCGGTTTCGCGCGCCCGCTGCTGCTCGACAGCGGACCGCTGTTTCCGCTGCAGACGCAGGCCACCAGCCTGGTCACGCTGTTTTCCTGCGTTGTCGCGGGCGTGCTCGGCGGCGCGCTGTCGGCCGGCATGTCGGCGGCGCTGTATCGCATCGAAGACGCGTTCGCCAAGCTGCCGGTGCACTGGATGTGGTGGCCGGCGATCGGCGGACTCGTCGTCGGACTCGGCGGTTGGCTGGAACCGCGCGCCCTCGGCGTCGGCTACGACGTCATCGGCGATCTGCTCAACGCGCGCCTCGCCGTGACGGTCGCGCTCGGACTGCTGGCGGTGAAGGCGATCATCTGGATGGTCGCGCTCGGCTCGAACACGTCGGGCGGCGTGCTCGCTCCCCTGCTGATGATGGGCGCCGGCCTCGGCATCGTGATCGCGCCCGCGCTGCCGGGCGGCGACGCGCACCTGTGGGCGCTGGTGTGCATGGCGGCCGTCCTCGCCGGCGTGCTCGGCGCGCCGCTGACTGCCGCCGTCTTCGCGCTCGGCCTGACCCACGATGTCGACGCCCTGCTGCCGGTACTGCTCGCCACCGGCGTCGCCTACGGTTTCACCGTGATCGTGATGCCGCGCTCGATCATGACGGAGAAGATCGCAAGGCGCGGCCGGCACATCTACCGCGAGTACGGCGTCGATCCGATGGAGCGGCAGTACGTCGACGAAGTCATGACGCGCGCGGTGATTTCCATTCGCGGCGAACTCAGCGTCGCCGAGGCGCTGGCGACCTATTTCGGCCCCGACCAGACCCATCGCGGCTATCCCGTCGTCGATGCGGACGATCGCCTGCTCGGCGTCGTCGACCGCCAGTTCCTGCGCGGACAGAGCGATCCCGGCGCGCCGCTGTCGGCCGTCGTCGCGGCGGACGCAGCGATCGTCGCCTACGCGCACGAGACCTGCCGCGTCGTCGCCGCGCGGCTGTCGAGCCAGGGACTCGCGCGCGTGGCGGTCGTCGACGACGCGGCGAACCGGCGCGTGATCGGCGTCGTCAGCCGCAGCGACCTGGTGGAACCGGCGCGCGCCTTCGACGAGGAAGAACAAGTGCGCGAGCGCCTGATTTCCCGCCGCGGCTGATCGATCCGGGAGCGCGAGTTCAGACGCCGCTAACGCAATCCCCCGCAGGCTTGCCGCATGCCGACGACCGCGCCCCGCCCGTCCGATCGCACCGAAGCGCAGCTGCTCGCGCACAACCGCACGTTCTATGACGGCCTGTGGTCGCAGGCGCGTCTTGTCGCGCCGCAACGCTTCAACACGTGGCCGCTCGTCTGCGATCTCGTCGACGCGGGCGGCGCGCGTCTCGAAGTTGCGCCGGGGTTGCGCCCGCGGCTGCCGCTGCACGACACCTGCTTCCTCGACATCAGCGCCGAAGCGGCGCGCGTGCTGCGCGCGCAAGGCTCAACGGCGACCGTCGGACTGATCACCGCGCTACCGTATGCCGACGCGGCGTTCGACCTCGTCTGCGCGTTCGACATCGTCGAACACGTCGACGACGACGAAGGCGCGCTGGCCGAACTGGCGCGCGTGGCCGCGGATGGTGCCGCGTTGCTGCTGTCGGTGCCGCTGCATGCGAGCGCGTGGACCGCCTTCGACGATTTCGTCGGCCACCGCCGCCGCTACGAGCCGTCCGACCTCGCCGCCAAGCTCGCCCGCCACGGTTTCGTCGTCGAGCGCAGCGCGATCCACGGCATGCAGCCGAAGTCCTCGCGACTGCTCGACCTCGGCATGTGGTTCCTGACGCACCAGCGCGAGCGCGCGATGTGGTGGTACAACCGCGTGATCATGCCGCTCGGCCTGCGCTCCCAGGAGACGCTGGCGACGTCGCCGGGCTTCATCGACGACGCGGGGGTCGATACGGTGCTGCTGGTCTGCCGCCGCCGCACGAACGCTTGAACGAATCGCACCGGGGCACGAGAATGGCGCTGCCATGCGCTTTGCACATGGATCGGTTCCACTTCTGAGCAGGCGCGGCAGGATGGGGCATCCGTCACTCGACGGCAACCCAGGAGTCTTTCGATGAAAGCCGCACCTTTGCTCTACGCCCTCGCTCTCTGCCTCGCGTCCGCCACGGCCGACCTCGTCGTCGCGCCGACCGATGCGTCGGCCGCGGCGGCGACCGACAACGCTGCATCGTCGCCCGCGGCGCCGAAGCTGCACGCCGCCATGCGCTCGCTCTGGCAAGGCCACGTCGAACGCACGCGTGCCTACGCCATGGCGGTCAAGGCGGGCGACGCCGCGGCCGCCAAGAAAGCAGCCGACGAAGTCGTCGCGAACGCCACGCAGATCGCCGACGCCGTTGGCGGTTTCTACGGCCCCGCGGCCGGCAAGCAGATGCTGACGCTGCTCGGCGGTCATTGGGGCGCCGTGAAGGCGATGACCGACGCGCAGCACGCCGGCGACGCGGCAGCCGATGCGAAGGCGATGCAGGACCTGACGGCGAACGCCGGCGAGATCGCCAAGTTCCTCTCCGGCGCCAATCCGAACCTGCCCGAAGACGCCGTGCGCGGCCTGCTGATGACGCACGGCGCGCATCACGCCCAGCAGATCGACGAAATCATGAAGGGCGATACGAAAGCGGAGGCCGAGACGTTCCGCATGATGCGCGCGCACATGGATACGCTCGCCGACGCGCTCGCCGGCGGCATCGCCAAGCAGTTCCCCGCCAAGGCCACATGAAGCCGGCGGGCGCCTGGCGGCATCTTCGGCATACCCAGCAGAAACTGCTGCGGGTGCTGTTGAGGTCGCCGCAGGGCGCCACGGTGGAAGCCTTGTGCGATGCGCTCGGCGTCACCCACAACGCCGTCAGGCAGCATCTGACGGCGTTGATCGGCGCCGGGTTGATCGAACGCGGAACGGCGCGGCCGAGCGGCGGACGCCCGCAGTCGCGCTACGTCCTGCTGCCCGCAGGGCGCGATCTGTTTCCGCGCAACTACGGCCTGATCGCCGCCAGCGTGCTGGAACATCTCTACGCGACGGTCGGCAAATCCGGTGTGCAGGCGACGCTGGCCGCGATGGGGCGCGATCTCGGCAACGCCGCCGCCGAGCGTATCGATGCGGCCGACGACGCCGACGTCGCAGCGCGGCTGGCCGAGCAGCTCGATGCCCTCGGTTACGAAGCGGCGACCGTACGCAAGGGAGACGAAACGCAGGTCGAAGCCTACAACTGCGTCTTCCATGCACTGGCGACGGCGCATCCAGACGTGTGCCGCTTCGACCTCGCCTTCATGGAGGCGGCGACCGGACGATCGATCCAGCACCTGGAATGCCTGCTGCGCGGCGGCCATTCGTGCCGCTTCCGCATCGGGCGCCGGGAAACGGACGACCCCGCGCCCGGTTCAGGCGGATGATTGGGCGCCCGCGTCGAGAAAGCTGCGCAAGGCGGCTTCGAGCCGATGCAAGCCCTCGGTCATCTCGGCATCGCTGATCGTGAGCGGCGGTACGAAGCGCAGCACGTCGGGTCCGGCCTGCAACAGCAGCAGTCCGTGCGCGGCCGCGTGATCGAGTATTTCGCCGGCGCGGCCCTTGTACGCGTCGGCCAGCACCGCGCCGAGCATCAATCCTCGCCCGCGCACCTCGGCGAACAGGTTCAGATCGGCCTGGATCGCCGCGAGGCCTTCGCGCAGCGCCTGCGACTGACGCAGGACATTGGCGAGCACCTCGGGCGAGCCCAGCTTGCGCAACGCGACGCGCGCGACCGCCGCGCCCATCGGATTGCCACCGAACGTGGTGCCGTGCGCGCCGAACTGCATGACTTCGGCGACCTTCGGTCCGGCCAGCATCGCGCCGATCGGAAAACCGCAGCCGAGCGCTTTGGCCAAGGTGACGATATCCGGCACGATGCCGTCCTGCGTATGCGCGAACAAGGTGCCGGTGCGGCCCATGCCGCACTGGATCTCGTCGAGCACGAGCAATGCACCGTGGCGATCGCACAGCTCGCGCACGTGCGCGAGGAATCCGGGCGCCGCCGGCAACACCCCGCCCTCGCCCTGCACGGGTTCGAGCAGCACGGCGGCGACGTCGCCGGGCGCGAAGGCTTCGGCGAGCCCGGCGGCGTCGTTGAACGCGGCATAGCGGAAACCGCCCGGAAGCGGTTCGTAGCCTTCCTGGTATTTCGGCTGCGCCGTCGCGGTCACCGCCGCCAGCGTGCGGCCGTGGAACGACCCGCGGAACGTGACGATCACGCGCCGATCCGGCGCCCGCCCGTTCGCGGCAGCCCACTTGCGCACGAGTTTGATCGCCGCTTCGTTCGCTTCCGCCCCGGAGTTGCACAGGAACACGCGTTCGGCGAAGCCGGCGGCGCGCACCAGTTCCTCGGCGAGCCGCAGCGGCGGTTCGGTGTAGAACACGTTGCTCGCGTGCCAGAGTTTGCCGGCCTGCTGCGTCAGCGCCGCGACGAGGTCAGGGTCGCAGTGGCCGAGCGCATTGACCGCGATGCCGGCGCCGAAGTCGACATAGTCGCGTCCCTCGCGATCCCACACGCGCGCGCCGGCGCCGCGATCGAGGACCACGTCGCGCGGGCGGTAGACGGGCAGCCAGTAGCGCTTGCCGAGATCGAGCAGTTCGGGCGTCGCCGGTTGCACGGCCACTACCAGACTCCTGTGTTCGGCATCGACGCCCACGGCTCCTGCACGGGCAGCGAACCGTTCTTCTGCAGGAGTTCGACCGAGACCAGATCCGGCGACCGTACGAAAGCCATGTGGCCGTCGCGCGGCGGGCGATTGATCGTGACGCCCATCGATTGCAGGTGCGCGCAGGTCGCGTAGATGTCGTCGACGCGGAACGCGAGATGGCCGAAGTTGCGCGCGCTGCCGTAGTCCTCGGTCGAGCCCCAATTGTGCGTGAGTTCGATCTCCGCGTCGGGCGTCTCGTCGGCGGCGAGGAACACCAGCGTGTACTTGCCGGCGGCATTGTCCTGCCGCCGCGTTTCCTTGAGGCCGAGTCCTTCGCAGAAGAACTTCAGCGTGGCGTCGAGATCGCGGACGCGGATCATCGTGTGCAGGTATCTCACCGGGCGTGCTCCGTGAAGCGGGCTGGACGAAAGAATATCGCGATCGAGGAGGCGATCGTGTGGACCTACTGTGGCGAACGCAGGGCGCTGCCGGTTTCAGCCGCGCTGGAAACGCGGCACGTGCTGCATCAGGCGCGCCAGGCGCTGCAGCGGATCGGTGAACTGCAGCAGCTCCTGCCGTTCGGTCTGCGCCAGCGGCAGCATTTCTGCCAGGCGGAAGCCGACCCAGCTCGCGTCGTCGTAGCTGGCGCGGTCGGCGTGCGCGAACGGACCGCCGGCGCTTTCGTGCAGGCGTTCGAGGATCGTCGCGAGCAGGCCGTGTTCGGGCGGTACCGAGATCACCGGCTCGTCGTCCCAGAATCGCACCTCGCCGTGCACGAGGCCGTTGTCGCGCACGCGCGTGGTAGCCACCTGGAAGCGCGAGTAGCCCTCGGCGCCGATGCCGAGCAATCCGTCCGGCAGCGTGTAGAAATCGGTGATCCGGGCGAGCGTGCCGACTGCTGCCGGCAGCGCGGGATCGCCGGCCTCTTGTCCGTCCAGGATCAGGCACACACCGAAACCGCTGTTGTTGCGCGCGCATTCGCGCACGAGATCGATGTAGCGCGTCTCGAAGATGCGCAGGTTCAACAGGCCGCCCGGAAACAGGACGGCGGACAGCGGGAACAGGGGAATGTCGAGGAGATCGGCCACGCGGGAAGTCTATGTTCTCGACGCTTCCAGCGCAGCGAAAAATTTCCGCGGCGCGCCCTCGAAGCCGCCGTTCGACATGAATACGACATGGTCGCCGGCGCGCACGCCGTCGAGCAGGCTGGCGATCAGTTCGTCCACGCGTGCCGCCGTGCGCCCGCGCCCGTTCAGCCCCGCGACGATCCGGCTCGCGTCCCAGGCCAGCTCCGGCCGCTGAAGGAAGACGACTGCATCGGCATCGCGCAGCGAAGGCGCGAGCTCGTCGGCATGCGCACCCATGCGCATCGAATTGGAGCGCGGCTCCATGCCGACCAGGATGCGGGCGTCGCCGACCTTGGCGCGCAAGCCGGCCAGCGTCGTCGCGATCGCCGTCGGATGGTGCGCGAAATCGTCGTAGACGCGCACGCCGGCATGTTCGCCGACGAGTTCGAGCCGGCGGGCGACGTTGCGGAAGTCGGCCAGCGCCGGCAGCGCGGCCGCGACGTCGACATCGGCTGCATGTGCCGCCGCGAGTGCCGCCAGCGCGTTCATCACGTTGTGGCGTCCGACCAGGTTCCAGCGCGCCTCCCCGAGCTCATGGCCGCGATGCGATACGACGAACGCGGACCCATCCGCCGCGGTCAGGCGCGCGCGCCAGTCGCCGGCGTCGATGCCGAACGTGTCGACCGGCGTCCAGCAGCCCATCGCGAGCACCTCGGCCAGATGCGTGTCTTCGGCATTGACGATCAACCGGCCATTGCCGGGCACCGTGCGCACGAGGTGATGGAACTGGCGCTGGATCGCGGCGACATCGGGGAAGATGTCCGCATGGTCGTACTCGAGGTTGTTCAGGATCGCGATCGTCGGCCGGTAGTGAACGAACTTGGAGCGCTTGTCGAAGAACGCGGTGTCGTATTCGTCGGCTTCGATGACAAAAAGGGAATGGGGAATGGGGAATGGGGAATGGGGAGAGCGCGTTGTTGCATTGCTTGCCCGATTCCCCACTCCCGATTCCCGATTCCCCAAACGCGCCGACACCCCGAAGTTCGCCGGCACGCCGCCGACCAGGAACCCTGGCGCGCGCTGTTGCGATTCGAGGATCCAGGCCAGCAGCGAAGTCGTCGTCGTCTTGCCGTGCGTGCCGGCGACGGCGAGGACGCGGCGATCGGCGAGCAGGGTCTCGCCGAGCCATTGCGGGCCGGAGACGTAGCGCAGCCGCGCGTCCAGCATGTGCTCGATCGCGGGGTTGCCGCGCGACAGCGCGTTGCCGACGATGACCAGATCCGGTGCCGGGTCGAGGTGCGCCGCGCTGAAGCCTTGCTTCAGCAGGATGCCGAGCTGTTCGAGCTGCGTGCTCATCGGCGGGTACACGTTCGCGTCCGAACCTTCGACCGTGTGCCCGAGTTCGCGCGCGAGCGCCGCGATGCCGCCCATGAACGTGCCGCAGATGCCGAGGATGTGAAGTCGCATGGACACGGTTTCCGTTGTGATGGCGGCTCAGCCCTGGGCGCCGAACAGCACGCTCGCGAGCGCGAGGTAGGCGACGACCCAGCTCGTCGTCAGCACGGCCGCCACGCCGAACCGGCTTTCCATCGCATGGCGCATGATGTGCGCGTCGACCAGGATCTGCCAGACGAGGATGCCCAACGCGGCCCAGCGCAGCAGAAGCTGGAACGCCAGCAGCGGTTTGGCCGCATCCGCAGCCGGCAGTGGCTGGATCAGCAGCGCGACCGGCAGTTGCACGATCGAGATCAGCAATCCGCAGGCGATCAGCGCCGTGGCGGTCTGCACGTAGCGGTTGTCGAAGTGCCGGATGGCCAGGGCGATCCAGCACAGCGCGAGGATGAGCGCGCTCGACAACAGTGAATGCGCGAACGCCCCTGCAGCGTCGCCGGTCGCGGCACCGACCCCGATGTCGAACAGCGTGGACGCAACGAGCAGCAGCGCGAATGACGACTGGGAGTAGGCGATGTCCTGCGGCGCGCGCCTGAAGCGGCACAGATCCGCGGCGACCTTCAGGATGTCGATGACCGGATTGCTCATTGCGCGAATCAAGCCGCCGCTACGAAGCAGCTCGCCCTGCGTAAGGCTTGGGGAAACTGTTCAGGCGCTACTGCAGGCAGTCGGCAGCGCCGCCAGTACGCGACGGGTCACATCGGCAAGTTCGCCGACGCCGTCGACGACCTTCAGCTTGCCGATCTCGGCAAAATGCGCGGCCACCGGTTCCGTCTGCTCGGCATACACGCGCAGCCGTTCGCGCACGGTTTCCGGCGTATCGTCCTTGCGGCCTTGCGCGGCGGCGCGGCCGGCGATGCGCTCGACGATCAGTTCGCTCGGCACCTCCAGCTTGATCGCCACTTCGAGCGGCTGGCCGATGCGCGCGAGCAGCTTTTCCAGCGCCGAACACTGCGCGACGTTGCGCGGATAGCCGTCGAGGATGAACCCGGCGACCGCATCGGGCTGTTCGAGACGCTCTTCGAGCATGCCGAGCACGATGTCGTCGGACACCAGCTGGCCGGCGTCCATCACGACCTTCGCCTTCAGCCCGAGCGGCGTGCCCGCCTTGACCGCCGCGCGCAGCAGATCGCCGGTCGAGATGTGCGGCACGCCAAGTTCGTTCTTGAGGATTTCCGCCTGGGTGCCCTTGCCCGAGCCGGGCGCGCCGAGTAATACGAGTCGCATGGTGCTCCGATGCCGCCGCGAAGGCGCTGCATTCGCGTAGTGGGGTGAACGGGTTTGCGCGACCGCTGTCGGCGCCGCTGACATTGCACGCGGCCCCGCCGCGCATCCTGCGTCCCTCTCGCTGCGATCGATGCAGCCGCCTGTCGGACGCGCTTTTCAACCGCTTAGAATGGGGCCAACGCTAGCGGCTGGCCGAAACAGTGTCAAACCGCATCGAACCGGGAGTCTCGCATGAGCCAGGGCAAGCTGCTGTACGCGCAATCGGGTGGTGTGACCGCCGTCATCAATGCGACCGCCTGCGCGGTCATCGAGACCGCACGCGCTGCGAAGGTGCCGGTGCTCGCCGCGAGGAACGGCATCATCGGCGCGCTGCGCGAGGAACTGATCGACACGACGAAGGAAAGCCGCGCGACGATTGCGGCATTACGCCACACGCCCGGCGGCGCATTCGGCTCGTGCCGCTACAAGCTGAAGTCGATCGCGCAGAACCGCGAGCAGTACGAGCGCCTGATCGCCGTGTTCAAGGCGCATGACATCCGCTGGTTCCTCTACAACGGCGGCAACGACTCGGCCGACACTGCGCTGAAGATCTCGCAGATCGGCAAGGAACTCGGCCACGCGGTCAACGTGATCGGCGTGCCGAAGACGGTCGACAACGACCTCGCGGTCACCGACACCTGCCCCGGCTTCGGTTCGGTGGCCAAGTACATCGCGGTGTCGGTCGCCGAGGCGAGCCTCGATGTCGAGTCGATGAGCGAGTCCTCGACCAAGGTGTTCATCGTCGAGGTCATGGGTCGCCACGCCGGCTGGATCGCCGCGGCCGGCGGGCTGGCCGCGCGCAAGGCGGGCGATCCGCCGCACCTGATCCTGTTCCCGGAGGTCGCGTTCGACGAAGCGGAGTTCCTCGCGCGCGTGCGCGCCACCGTCGAGCGCGTCGGCTATTGCACCGTGGTCGCGTCGGAAGGGCTCAAGAACAAGGCCGGCGAGTTCCTCGCCGAGGCCGGCACGCGCGATGCGTTCGGGCATGCGCAGCTCGGCGGCGTCGCCCCCGTGCTCGCGCAACTGGTCAAGGGCAAGCTCGGCTACAAGTACCACTGGGCGCTGCCGGACTACCTGCAGCGCTCGGCCCGGCACCTCGCCTCCAAGACCGATGCGGACCAGGCCTATGCCGTCGGCAAGGCGGCGGTCGAGTACGCCCTGGCTGGCAAGAATGCGGTGATGCCGGTCATCGTGCGCACGTCCGACAGCCCGTACCGCTGGAAGATCGCGCCGGCGCCGCTGGCCAAGGTCGCCAACCACGAAAAGAAGCTGCCGAAGGGCTTCATCAGCCGCGACGGCTATGGCATCACGGCGGCCGCGCGCCGCTATCTGGAACCCCTGATCCGCGGCGAGGACCCGCCGAAGTACGGCAAGGACGGCCTGCCCGACTACGTGCGGCTCGACAAGTCGATCGTGCGGCGCAAGCTCCCCGCATACGCCATCGCCGATCGCTGAGCAAAGAACGCTCCACGCTCGACCGCACGAACGGCACCGCGGCGCCGAATTCGGCCGCCGCGTGCGCCGCCCGCACAGAGGACGACGAGCGGATGGCCCGCGGCGGCCGGGCAGCGTCTCGGCCGGATGAAGCGTTCCAGGCCCGGGGTGCCCGGCCTGCGAATTCGTATACCGCGGGAAAAATATACCGACGGATCCGCCCGGCTCGCGGCGGCCCCGGCGCTACCCCTGCAGCCGCGGATGGCAGACCGACGGGCGCCCTGCTGCGCCGCGCCAATGCGCGTTTCGCAAAGGCGTGGCTATACTCGGGCTAGATTCGCTCGCTTTTCCCCGTAGTTCCGTCTTCAGTCCTGGTACGTCAAGGGAGGGTTCGATGCTGTTCGAGCAACATGGCTTATTGATCGCGCTGGTCTGCGCGGTGCTTGCGATTCTGTATGGCGTGTGGTCGATCCGGTGGATCCTGGCCAAGCCGGCCGGCAATCCGCGCATGCAGGAAATCGCCGCGGCGATCCAGGAAGGCGCGCGCGCCTACCTCAATCGCCAGTACCGCACGATCGCTCTGGTCGGCGTGATCCTGCTCGTGGTGATCGGTTTCGCCCTGGATTGGGGCACCGCCATCGGATTCGCGATCGGCGCGGTGTTGTCGGGCCTGACCGGCTACATCGGCATGAACATCTCGGTGCGTGCGAACGTGCGCACGGCCGAGGCCGCGCGCAGCGGCATCCCGGCGGCGCTGGCGGTTGCATTCCGCGGCGGTGCGATCACCGGCATGCTGGTCGTCGGGCTCGCCCTGCTCGGCGTGGCCGGCTACTACATCGGCCTGCTGCATACCGGCCACACGCAGGAGCAGGCGCTGCATTCGCTGGTCGGCCTCGCGTTCGGCTCGTCGCTGATCTCGATCTTCGCGCGCCTGGGCGGCGGCATCTTCACCAAGGGCGCCGACGTCGGCGCCGATCTGGTCGGCAAGGTCGAGGCCGGCATTCCGGAAGACGACCCGCGCAATCCGGCGGTCATCGCCGACAACGTCGGCGACAACGTCGGCGACTGCGCCGGCATGGCAGCCGACCTGTTCGAGACCTACGCGGTCACCCTGATCGCGACGATGCTGCTCGGCGGCGTGATGGCGGCGCAGGCCGGCGCGAACGCCGTGCTGTATCCGCTGGTCATCGGCGGCGTCTCGATCATCGCCTCGATCATCGGCACGTTCTTCGTGAAGGCGAGTCCCGGCGGCAAGATCATGAACGCGCTGTACAAGGGCGTCGCCGTGTCGGCGATCATCGCCCTGCTGCTGTTCATTCCGGTCACGCAGCAGCTGATGGCCGGCAGCACCTACGGCGTCTGGAACATCTTCGGCTGCGCGGTCATCGGCCTGGTGCTGACCGGCGCGATGGTCGTGATCACCGAGTACTACACCGCGACCGAGTACGGCCCGGTGCAGCACGTGGCCAAGGCCTCGACCACGGGACATGCGACCAACATCATCGCCGGCATCGGCATCTCGATGAAGTCGACCGCGTGGCCGGTGCTCGCGGTCTGCGCCGCGATCTGGGGCGCGTTCTGGCTGGCCGGCCTGTACGGCATCGCGATCGCGGCGACCGCCATGCTGTCGATGACCGGCATGATCGTCGCGCTCGACGCCTACGGTCCGATCACCGACAACGCCGGCGGCATCGCGGAAATGGCCGAGCTGCCGCCCGAAGTGCGCGCGGTGACCGATCCGCTCGACGCGGTCGGCAACACGACCAAGGCCGTCACCAAGGGCTACGCGATCGGTTCGGCGGGCCTGGCGGCGCTCGTGCTGTTCGCCGACTACACGCACAAGCTCGGCGCGCAGCATCCCGATCGCATCTACACGTTCGACATCTCCGATCACATGGTGATCATCGGCCTGCTGATCGGCGGCCTGATCCCGTACCTGTTCGGTGCGATGGCGATGGAAGCGGTCGGCCGCGCAGCCGGCAGCGTGGTGGAGGAAGTGCGCCGCCAGTTCCGCGAGATCAAGGGCATCATGGAAGGCACGACCAAGCCGGACTATTCGCGCGCGGTCGACCTTCTGACGAAGTCGGCGATCAAGGAAATGATGATCCCGTCCCTGCTGCCGGTCGCCGTGCCGATCCTGGTCGGCTTCCTGCTCGGCCCGAAGGCGCTCGGCGGCCTCCTGATCGGCACCATCGTCACCGGCCTGTTCGTCGCGATCTCGATGACCACCGGCGGCGGCGCCTGGGACAACGCCAAGAAGTACATCGAGGACGGCCACTTCGGCGGCAAGGGTTCGGACGCGCACAAGGCCGCGGTTACCGGCGATACCGTCGGCGATCCGTACAAGGACACGGCCGGCCCCGCGGTGAACCCGCTGATCAAGATCATCAACATCGTCGCGCTGCTGCTGGTTCCGCTGCTGTAAGGGCGGCGGAAGGCTCGCGCAGCAGGTCGCCTGCGGCGCACGCGCAGCAGAAAACGAAGCCCCGCCCCGCGGGGCTTTCGTTTTTCCGGCCGGCTCCCACTTTGCACACGTGGATTTCTCCATGAAGACGCTATTCGCACTCGCCATGATCCTTTCGACCGCAGCCGCCGCCCGTGCGGCCGAACCCACGCCCGCTCCGGCTGCCGCCGACGATGCCTATCTCTGGCTCGAAGACATCCACGGCACCAGGCCTCTGGCCTGGGTCGAGACCGAGAACGCCCTGACGAAGAAGGCGTATGCCGACGCGCCCGCGTTCGAGACCACGCGCCGGCGCATCCTCGAAGTGCTCGATTCCGACGCGAAGATTCCGTTCGTATCGAAGATCGGCGCGCACTACTACAACTTCTGGAAGGACAAGCAGCATCCGCGCGGCCTGTGGCGACGCACGACGCTGGAGGAGTACCGCAAGGACCAGCCGGCGTGGGAGACCGTCATCGACGTCGACGCGCTCGGCCAGGCCGAAGGCAAGCACTGGGTCTGGCACGGTGCCGACTGCTTGAAGCCCGACTATCGGCGCTGCCTGGTCTCTCTCTCGCCCGGCGGCGGCGATGCCTCGGTGGTGCGCGAGTTCGACCTCGTCGACAAGGCGTTCGTCAAGGGCGGTTTCGAGCTGCCGGAAGCCAAGTCGCAGGTCGCCTGGATCGACATCGATCACATCTACGTCGGCACCGACTTCGGTCCCGGCTCGATGACCAAATCGAGCTACCCGCGCATCGCCAAGGCGTGGAAGCGCGGCACGCCGCTGTCCGCCGCCGTGACCGTCTACGAGGGCAAGGACGACGACCTGGCCGTCGCCGCCTCGCATGACCGCACCGTAGGCTTCGAGCGCGACTTCGTCACGCGCACGATCGACTTCTTCAGCAGCGAAACCTTCCTGCGCGGCAAGGACGGCAAGCTCGTCAAGATCGACGTGCCGCTCGACGCGATCGTTGACGCGCATCGCGAATGGCTGCTGGTGCAGCTGCGCAGCGCATGGACGGTCGGCGACAAGACGTATGCCTCGGGTGCGCTGCTGGCGACGGATTTCGACGGCTTCATGGCCGGCAAGCGCGAGCTGACCGTGCTGTTCGAGCCGACGCCGACGACCTCGCTGTCGGGCTATTCGTGGACGCGCCACCACCTGATTCTCGACGTGCTCGACAATGTCGTCAGCCGCCTCGACGTGCTGACGCCGCAACGCGGCGATTGGAAGCGCGAGAAGCTCGGCGGCGCGCCGGCCCTGTCGACGATCGAGGCTGGCGGCATCGACGCCGACACCGACGATGCGTATTTCATGACGGTGAGCAGCTATCTCGCGCCGACGACGCTGTACTACGGCACGCTCGGCGGCGGCGACGCGCAGCCGATCAAGCACGCACCCGCATTCTTCGACGCGTCGAAGAACGAAGTGCACCAGTACTTCGCCGACTCGAAGGACGGCACGCGCGTGCCCTACTTCGTGATCGCGCCGAAGGGACTGAAGAACGACGGCAAGAACCCGACGCTGCTCTACGGCTACGGCGGCTTCGAAGTTTCGCTGCAGCCGAGCTACAGCGGCAGCGTCGGCCGCTCCTGGCTCGAACGGGGCGGCGTCTACGTCGTCGCCAACATCCGCGGCGGCGGCGAGTACGGACCGCGCTGGCACCAGGCGGCCCTGAAGGCGAACCGCCCGCGCGCCTACGAGGATTTCGCCGCGGTCGCCGAGGATCTGGTCAAGCGCGGCATCACCTCGCGCGCGCATCTGGGTGCCGAGGGCGGCAGCAACGGCGGCCTGCTGATGGGCAACATGCTGACGACGTATCCGCAGCTGTTCGGCGCGATCGTCTGCGAAGTGCCGCTGCTCGACATGAAGCGCTACACGCACCTGTCCGCGGGCGCATCGTGGATCGCCGAGTACGGCGATCCGGACAAGCCCGACGAGTGGAGCTACATCCAGAATTTCTCGCCTTATCAAAATGTGAAGAAGGATGCGGACTACCCGCCCGTGCTGTTCTACACGGCGACCAGCGATGATCGCGTCGGTCCGGTGCAGGCGCGCAAGATGGCGGCGAAGATGAAGGAAGCGCTGGGCTACGCGAACGTCTGGTTCTACGAGAACACCGAAGGCGGCCACGGCGCCGCCGCGGACAACCAGCAGTCGGCCTTCATGCACGCGCTCGCCTACACTTTCCTCTGGGATCACCTGGCGGCGAAGGCGCAGCAGTGACAGGCACGCCGCGCCGGCGTCCGGCGCGGCCGCGAAGCATCAGGGCTCGCGCAAGTCGTTCTGCGGCATCGCACGCACGACGGCTCGCGCGCGCCGTTCGCGATCGACGCGTGCGAGGGCGAGCACGAGCAGCGCACCGGCCATGCTCGCGAGATAGTCGAATGCGCCGGCCCGGGCGTGGCCCAGGCTCGCATCGCCCGCCGCCATGCCGCCGCCGATCCAGCCGAGCAGCGCACCGCCGAACGCGACGACGAGCGGAAAGCGCGTCATCAGCGCGAGCACGGCCTTGCTGCCCCAGATGATGATCGGCACGCTGATCGCCACGCCGAGCGCTGCGAGCCCCGGTCGGCCATGCGATGCCGCGGCGATGGCGAGCACGTTGTCCATGCTCATGATGGCGTCGGCGGCGAGAATCGTGCCCACCGCACCCCACAGATGATTCTTCGCTTCGAGCGGGCTCTCCACGCTGCCGGCGTCGAACGGCTGCATGAGCTTGACGGCGATCCAGACGAGCGAAAGTCCGCCGACGATACGCACGAACGGCAGCTGCAGCAGCTCGATCACGAAAGCGATGAGGACGATACGCAGCGCGATCGCGGCGACGACGCCGAAGCGGATCGCGCGCGCGCGCAACGCCGGCGGCAGTCGGCGCGCCGCCAGTGCGACGACGATGGCGTTGTCGCCGCCGAGCAGGATATCGACCGCGACGATCTCGGCGATCGCCAGGCCCGTCGACACGCTCATCGCATTCAGCCTGCGAGCGCTTCGTCGGGATCGACGAGCACGGCGTTGTCCTGGCCCAGCGTCGGCGCCGCGAACGGATCGGGGCCGGGCGTGCGGCTGAAGGTGATCGGCCGCGTCAGGCCGCGATAGCTGCCGACGACCGGATGCCGCACGGTCGTCACCATCTGCTCGGCGGCGACTTGCGGATGATCGAACATGTCCTCGACGCGGCGCGCGGCCGCGCAAGGCACCTCGTCGCCGAACAGCGCTTCCCATTCGAGCGCCGTGCGCGCCAGCAGCGCCTCGCGCAGCTGCGGCACGATCTCGCCGGCGCACTGGGCGCGCTTGCGCACGCTGTCGTAGCGCGCGTCGTCGGCAAGGTGGGCGAGACCGGTCTTGTCGCACAGCGCTTTCCAGAAGCGCGGCGTGTTCGCCGACAGGTACAGATGTCCCTCGCGCGCCGGATGAATGCCGGTGACGCCGCCCGAATGCATGTCGCGGCCGACATCGAGCGGCTCGCCGTCCGCCCAGATCATGCGCGCCGACTGCATCGTCAGCGCGCTGCGCAGCAGCGACACGCCGACCACCTGGCCGCGCCCGCTGCGCTCGCGCTCGTAGAGAGCCGAAGCGACGCCGGCGGCGACGAGCGCCGCCGCGTAGTAGTCGACGACCGAACCGTAGACGATTTCCGGCGTACCGCCGCGCCGCCCTTGCAGGACGCAGATGCCGGTCATCGTCTGCAGGACCTGGTCGTAGCCGGCCTTGTCCTTCATCGGCCCGCTTTCGCCGTAACCGGTGACCGCACAGTAGATCAGGCGCGGATTGATCAGCGCGAGACGTTCGGCATCGATGCCGAGCCGCTTGGGCACGCTCGGACGGAAGTTGTGCACGAGCACGTCGGCCTCGCGCACCAGGCGCAGCAGCGAGGCCAGACCCTGCGGCGATTTCAGGTCGAGGACGAGCCCGAGCTTGCTGCGATTGACGCCGAGGAAAGCGCGGCTTTCCGCTTCGAGCGTCGAAGGATACTTGCGCAGGTTGTCGCCATCGGGCGGCTCGATCTTGATGACGTCGGCGCCTTGGTCGGCCAGCATCGTGCAGCCGTAGGGGCCGGCGATGTAGGCGCTCAGGTCGAGTACGCGCACGCCGCTCAACGGACCGGCCGGACCGCGGCGTTTCGTCTGCTTGAATGCGCTGGTTGCCATGGTTCGTTTCCACTTCGCCTTCCGTGGTGACACGGAGTCTGCGGCCCGCCGCGGCGCTGAAACAGCGGATCGACCTATTTTCTCGACGCACAAAAACTTGCGCTTCAGTCCGGCGGAGCGGGCGCGAGCGAGAGCCAAGTCAGTCGCCACGCTCCGTGCACGCGCCCGCCGGCCCGGAAGTAGGGCTCGAACAGCAGCGCAGAACGATATCCCAACGTCATTTCGATCGATGGCGCGTCGCCCGGCGTGCCTGGGACGACATGCAGGCACCCCTCGGCGTTCGTGGGCAGGCGCACCGTTTCGTCGGTCTTGAAGCCGTCGATCAGCGTCGTCGCATACACCAACGGTCCGCGCGTCACGGCAACGTAGTCGCGACGCAGCACTTCCTGATGAATCGCCGCGCCGTCCGGCGCGCGCGACTCCTGCACGTTGCGATTGGAACGCCGCTGCAACACCGGCAGCATCGGCAACGACAGCACGACGCGGTCGCCGCGCTGCCAGAGGCGGTCGATCGTGCAATACGTTCCCGGCACGACGTCTTCCACCTCTTGCCCATCGACCTGCACGCGAGCCCCTGCTGCCCACTGCGGAATGCGCAGGCGCAACGCGAAACGACGCGCGCGATCGACATCCACCGCGACCTCGACGATGCCCGAAGCGGGATAGTCGGTCTGTTGCTCCAGCGTCGCGGCCGTGCCGTCGGCGAACAAGAAACTCGCGCGTCCGGGGCCGTAGAGATTCACGGTGACGGTGTCTTCGCGCCGCGTCACCGCCACCGCAGGCAGTTCTTCGAGCGCCATCGCGCCGCTCGATTTGCAGCATCGCCAGTACGTCGTGTGCACTCGGCGCCCGTTCGGAAACACGTAATAGCACCAGTCCTCGCCGTCGGGCGCCTGTGCGCCGAGGAGATCGTTGTAGGCGCTGCGCTCGATCTCTTCGGCGTACTTCGGATCGTCGCTGAGGAAGAGCAACTCGCGGTTGAGCTGGATCCACGCGAGCGTCGAACACGTTTCGACGTAGCCCTCCGGACTGAATGCGACCGGCGCGTTGAACACTTCGCGCGAGCGATGCGCGACGCCGCCCCAGGGGCCGCCGCCGAGGGTCAGGTGATGATCGCGCACGCTCTGCCAGAGCCGTTCGACCGCGCGGAGCAGATCCGCATTCGCGGTTGCGCGATGGAGCTTCGCGATGCCGACGAGGTTCCACAGCAGCTGATAGGCCTTGCCGGTCGCGATCTCGCTCGCGTCCGCACCGGCGAGAGCGTGGCGCAGCAGGGCGAGATCCGGATTGGCTTCGGCTTGCTCGGCGATGCGCTGGGCCAGATCGAGATAGCGCGGCTCGCGCGTCGCACCATGCAGATCGACCGCCGCGTCGAGCAGCACCGTCGCCGACATGCCGTGATGGTTGCCGAGTTCGCAAATGTCGATGCCGCCATCGGTCAGCTTGGACCACGCCAAGTCGCCGATGCGCCGCGCCGCCTCCAGGTAGCGGCGATCCGGAAAATGCGCGTGCACTTCGAGCAGGCCGAGGACCAGGTAGCTGTGGATCCAGATGTCCCAGGTGCGCGGCACCGGCTCGCCGTTCCACGACTTCGGTTTCGGCGGATGCTTGACGGTGAAGCGGCGTTCGGGCGCATAGGTGCCGAGGTAGCCGTCGCTGTCCTGCCGCGCAACCAGATAGTCGGCGACGCGCCGCACCCGCGCGGCGAGCTCCTCATCGCGCGTGCGCGCAGCGGCCTTCGCTGCGGCGATCAGCCACTTGCCGGCGTGCTCGCCGTACCAGTCGCCCTCGTGGTTGTGCTGCGCATGCTCGGCGTCGAACAGCGCGATCGCCGGGCTCGTCTCGTCGACGACGAAGTGCGCGAGACGGCCACTCGCATTCGCGGCGAGCGCTTCGCCGAGCAGGCCGTGCAGTTCGATGTGCGGACGATTCATCGCGAGCTCGCAATGTCTTGCAGATAGTGGGCGACGGCTTCGATCTCCTCGCGCCCGAGGCCTTGCGCTTGCGCACGCATCGCACCTTGGGTCAGCGCTTCGACGATACCGTCGCGACCGCGCGCGGCGATCTGCCGGCGCGGCGGAACGTTGCCCTGCGCGTGCTCGTGACAGGCGGCGCAGCGCTGCGCATAGAGCGCTTTGCCGTCGACCGGGCCGGATACCCGTGCGGCCGGCGCTTCCGTGTTCGCGGTGACGGCATGCCGCACGGCGGATGGACCGAGGCCGAACGCCTGAATCCGGTCGCTGCCGACGATGGCCTGGCCGCGCGCGAAAACCGGTTCGTTGTACTTGCCGCTCGTGTACAAGGCGCCGGCTTCGCTGCGCCACAGGAGATCGAGGGACATGGCGTCGAAAGCGTACAGCACGGGTTGCGGCGCGGCATCTCCGGCGAGCGCGGCCGCGCGCGGCGCGTTCTCGTCGAGCACCCAGACGATCGCGTCGCGCCCGCCCTGGCTGGTGACGACGGGCGGTCCAGGATTTTCGAGCACGATGGCATCCTGGGTGCGCGCGATCCGCAGGTACGCGGCACCGCCTCCGGGCGCGGCGACTTCGAGCCGCGCCAGCGACGGCGGCACGCTGACCGACGAACCCGGCGCCTTCTTCGTGTTGCCGGTGACGATGAGTTGATTCGCGCCGCGGTCGTCGCGAAAGACCGCGGGCACGCTGCGCGAACGCGCCGCGCCGAGCGCCGCATCCTTGTCGGTATAAGGGCCGAACACGTTCAGCGGTCCGCGCGTACCGAATTGCGGCTGCGCCTGCGGCGCGAGCAACGATCCATCGCTGCCGGCGTCCGTGCCGCACGCCGGCCGCCGGTCCAGTCGCCCGGGCAGATGCGTGCGATCGAGTAGATAGACGTTGCCCTGCTTCCCACCGACCGCGAGCAATCGCGGCGTCGCACTCGGCGTCGGGGCGAGCGGCGGCAACAGAGCGATACCCCCCGAACCCAGGTCGACGTCGTTGGCGGCGGTCGCACAATGATCGAACGGCGTGTAGGTGCCGACCAGGCGCAGTCCATCCTCGGCGTACGCCAACTTCAGCACCGACTGCGTCCAGTCGTGTGCCTGGTCGACGTAGCCGCCGAAGCCGGTGCCGGTCGCGACGAAGACGCTGCCGTCCTCGTCCACCGTCGCGCCGGCCGAACCCCAGATGCCGCCACTGCCGCGATGCGGCATCGCGGAGACGGCGAATGCGCTGGCGACCTTGGCGTTGCGCGTGTCGACGGCGGCCAGCCAGCCGGTTTCGGTTTCGCCGAAGCCGACGTAGAGCACGGTGCCATCGGGACTCAGGTTCAGCGCGCCGCGCTGCACGCGGAAGTCGAAACGCCGCTGCGGCGGCACGCGTGCCGGCCCGGCGTTGCGGTTGAGCGTATTGAACGTCGCCTCGTCGAGGCGCACGGGCCAGCCCGGCAACACCGCGCCGCTGCCGAGATCGAGCGCGTAGGCCTGCCAGCGCCGCTCCGGGTCGCAGCTGGTGACATACAGGCGGCCACGCGCGCGATCGACGACCGGCGTGGCGAGCACACCGGTCGGCACGCCGTCCAGCGGTGCCGGCTGCAAGCGGCACGGAGGCGCGAGGTGCGTGCGCCAGAGGATGCGGCCGGGCGCGACGTCGCCGTTCTTCGCTGCGTTGACCGCATAGACATACCCGTTGCTGCTCGCGGCGATCACGGTGGCGAACGTCTGCGTCCGGTACGGCCCCGCCGACATGTCGACCGCGTCGAGATACAGCGGCGATGCATACAACCGCGGCGGTGCGCCGTCGACCGCATCGAGCGGCGGCGATTCCCATTGCAGGCCGAACGATTCCGTTTCGATGCGCTGCCGCGACAACGTCGCCTCCGATGCGTACCAGCCGCTGCGCTGCGCATCGTGATGGAAGGTCGGCACATCGTCCTTCGAAACTGTCGCGGACGGATGGACTTCCGCGGATGGGCCTGCCTGCGCAAGTGTCGACCGCGCGCCGCCGGCAGGGACTTCGGCATGTGCGGCCCACAAGATCGCGTTGAGCAACAGCGTGCGCAGCGGCGCCTGTTCGAATGCGCTCGAAAAATGCGCGCCGCTGTAGGTGAAGGAACGGCCGCCGTCCGCGCGTTCGAAACTCCAGGCGAGCACCGTGTCTTCGGGTAGGTCCTCGACGACCGCCGAGCCCGCACGGTATTGCACGTGCAAGGTGGCGTGCAGGACCGGCACGATCGGCTTGCCGCCGCTCCAGCGGCGGAAGGTCGGATAGAACTCGTCGCGATAGGCAAACGGAGCGACGCCGCGCGCGACCGGACTCGTGCCGTCCGCCGGTTCCACATCGACGTACTCGGTCGTGCGGTCGTAGAGCCCATCGCGCGCCGCGCCGAGCCAAGGCCCGAGGTCGAGCGCGGAACCAGCCGACGGTTGCGTGGATGCCTGGTGCAGGGCGACAAGGCCGACACCGCGCCGCAGGACCGACTCGAACTGCGTGCGTCGCCGCGCATCGAGCAGCGGATGCTTTTCGGCGCCGTCGAAATACCAGACCACGCAGGCAGCGTCGTCGAATGCACCCGGATCCGAAGGCCAGCCGTCCGGGTAGGCCCTCACGTCGAGGTCTTGCGCGGTGTCGATCGATGCGAGGAGCTGTTCGAGCCGGCGGATGCCGGCCGGATAGTCGTGCCGGCCCGGGCCTTCGCTGCTTGCGCCGCCGATCAGCACGATCCGAAGCGGATGATTCTTGCCTGCTGCCGCCGCTTCAACGCGCGCGCATGCGTTCGAAGCCAGCAGCAGCACGACGCAGAGTCGAAGCAGGCGCATGCTCAGGCATCGACGACGCAGCGGAAACCGATCGCGCCCGAGCGATCCTTGCATGGCGCCATCAGCAGGTACTTGCCGTGCTGATCCAGACGATACGCCTGCGGAAAATACCAATGCGAGGTCTGCGGCTGGTACGCGCTGCCGCCGCGCAGCACGGCCGCGCGGGTGTGTTCGTCGACGTATTCGTCGGTCCATTGCCAGACATTGCCGACCAGATCGAGCACGCCGAACGGACTGGCACCGCGCGGATGTGCGTCGACGTCGTCCGGCGGCAGCAGGTGGCGGCCGCGGTTGACCGCAGGCACCGCCTGCGCATCCCACGTATTGCCCCAGGGATACGCGCGTCCGTCGGTGCCCTGCGCCGCGTACTGCCACTCCCACTCGCGCGGCAAGCGCTTGCCGGCCCACGCGGCGTAGGCGCGCGCGTCTTCGAGCGAAACCCAGGTGACCGGCTTGTTCTCCCAGCCGGGCTGCGGCGCACCGTTTCGCCAATCGCGCAGAAAGTGGTGCGCGTCGCGCGGCGCGTACTTCGTCGCGTCGATGAAGCGCCGGAACTGCGCGTTCGTCACCGGCGTGCGGTCGATGTGGAATGCGTTCATCGGCATGCGCCGGCGGTGGCTGCGCCG
>Ga0105248_10000117_pt1 | contig 90169 bp, 94 predicted proteins | sample KBSS34metaG_FD_81524 | JGI IMG/M metagenome (GOLD analysis project Ga0105248, IMG submission 81524) | Switchgrass rhizosphere microbial communities from Kellogg Biological Station, Michigan, USA - KBS S3-4 metaG | ecosystem: Host-associated > Plants > Roots > Rhizosphere > Soil | place... | reverse complement strand
GTGCCGCCGCAGATGATCGAGATGGACGCGGTCGGAGCGATCGCCATCTTGCAGCTGAAGCGCTCCATCACGCCCATGTCGGCGGCGTCGGGGCATGGCCCGCGCTCTTTGGCAAGCATCATCGAGGCCTGGTCGACCTGCGCGCGAATGTGCTTGAAGATCTTGAGGTTCCAGCTCTTCGCCATCGCTCCTTCGAACGACAGGTTTCGCGACTGAAGGAAGGAGTGGAAGCCCATGATCCCCAACCCGACCGAACGCTCGCGCTCCGCGCTGTACTTGGCGCGCGCCATCTCGTCGGGAGCGCGGGAAATGTAGTCGCTCAGCACATTGTCGAGGAAACGCATGACATCTTCGATGAACTGCTTGTCCTTGTTCCATTCGTCCCAGGTTTCGAGGCTGAGCGACGAGAGGCAGCACACCGCGGTGCGATCCGCGCCGAGATGGTCCTTGCCGGTCGGAAGCGTGATTTCCGAGCAGAGGTTCGAGGTGGTGACCTTGAGACCGAGGTCGCGGTGATGCTTCGGCATCGCCTTGTTCACCGCGTCGATGAAGATGATGTATGGCTCGCCGGTCGCGAGGCGCGTCTCGACCAGCTTCTGGAACAAGGAGCGGGCGTCGACCTTGCCGCGCTCGGATTGGTCGCGCGGGGAGCGAAGAGTGAACTCGCCGCCGTCGCGTACCGCCTGCATGAACTCATCGGTGACGAGCACGCCATGGTGGAGGTTCAGCGCCTTGCGGTTGAAGTCGCCCGACGGTTTGCGGATTTCGAGGAACTCCTCGATCTCGGGGTGCGAGATGTCGAGGTAGCAGGCGGCCGAGCCGCGGCGGAGCGATCCCTGCGAAATGGCCAGCGTCAGGCTGTCCATGACTCGGACGAAAGGAATGATCCCGCTGGTCTTGCCGTTGAGCCCGACCGGCTCTCCGATCCCGCGCACACAGCCCCAATAGGTACCGATTCCGCCGCCCTTGGACGCAAGCCAGACATTCTCGTTCCACGTGCCGACGATTCCCTCAAGGCTGTCGGAGACGCTGTTCAGATAGCAGCTGATCGGGAGACCGCGCCCGGTGCCGCCGTTCGACAGGACCGGAGTCGCCGGCATGAACCACAGCTTCGAGATATAGTCGTAGACGCGCTGCGCATGCTCCGCATCGTCGGCGTAGGCGGCCGCGACGCGGGCAAACAAGTCCTGGTAGCTCTCGCCCGGGAGCAAGTAGCGGTCGCGAAGAGTCTCCTTGCCGAACTCGGTCAGCAGTTCATCGCGCTTGGCGTCGGTGCTGACATCGAAGCGCGGCGCATGGACCGCCTTCGTGCTGGAGGTGACCGTCGATACGTCGTCGCTCTGTACTTCTGAGCCGGTCGAAAAATCCATCTCGCTTCCCCGTCCTTCAACGGCCCTGGCATCATCCGCGCCGAGGACCGTTTGTTCCCCTCTTGTTCGACTCGGAGCCATAAAGGCCACCCTAGCCGTTTTCCGCGCTCAACGGGGCTTTTTCCTGGCTCGTCCCCGATATCCACAGCCTGGAAATCGGGACGAGCTAGCCCGTCACCGGAATATAGTGATTCCGGCGCCGAACACCAGTAATTGAGTGTCCCCCCTCTCGCGCTACTACCTATTGTGCCTAAACCAGAATCCAGCGCAAGCGGGTAAATGCAGGGCTAACACAAAATCCTGTGGATTTGCCGCGCTGCAGCAGGCCCGCGAATGGCGGCTTTCGACCCCTTGAAGGCATAGCGCGAGGCGGTCGACCTATGAGTGCCCTCGGTGAGAGTCCGCGGGTCATGAGCGTTTGGCATATCTTTTGATCCAAGACGCGCCTATCAACTTGCAGAGCTACCAGCCGATATCGACGGTTCAAGGCGCCTCGAGCGCTCTCTCCATCCTTAACGCCCGCTAGCCACGAGCTGCTCCACTCAGGACAGTTCGTCGACAAGGACGATAGGCTGATGGCGAAAGAAGAACTGCTCACGATCGAAGGTGTTGTCGACGAGATCCTGCCCGACGGGCGGTTTGGGGTGATGCTCGATAATCAGTGCCGGATCATCGCCTACACGGCCGGTAAGATGCGTCGTTATCGCATTCGGTCCATCGTCGGCGACCGCGTTCATGTCGAAATGACCCCTTACGATCTTTCAAAGGGCAGGATCGTCTATCGCGAGAAGCTTGCCGGACAGTCGTCGGCACCCAAACGACGATCTTTTCGACGGTGAGCAGACCGATCCGATCAAGCATGGCCGCCGGGCACGGCAGCGAAATGCCCTCCTTTTCGGCAAGGTCCGCATTCTGGACCGAGATGAAGGCCGCTGCGAAAGGCCATCTTGCCGCCGAAGAAAGCCTCGGGCGGCCGCCGGTCGGCGATCCGCGCCTCACGCGGAAGGCGGCGGTGATCCTGGTCTGGTTCGGTCTTTCCTATGTCGGCTTGCTCTGCTCGCCGTCGCTCTACGTGGCGCTGCTGGCCGCGGTCTCGACCGCGCTTGCAGCCTCTGCGCTGGGCTTTTGCGTCTTCCACGACGCCAATCATCGCACCCTGTTCAGACGTTCCGCGGCAAATCTGTGGGCGGCTCGGCTCTGTTCGGTCCTGCTCGGCCCATCCCGGCACTTCTGGGTGTACAAGCATCAGGGGTTGCACCACCGGCAACCCAACGTCTTCGGCTGGGACGACGACCTTGAAACCCGCGGCCGGCTGCGGCTCTCGCCAGCCTGTGCCTGGCAGGATCGCTTCCGCCGCCAGGAGATCAAGGCAGTGCTCTATTACGGCCTAAACACTCTCGAATGGCTATTCTGGAAGGACTTCCATTGTTTGGCGAACGGCCGTCTGAACGAGCGGCACGCGGTCCGTTTGGACAAGCGAGACCGAGGCGAACTGCTTGCCTGCAAGGGCCTCTACCTCCTGCTGATCATCCTCCCGCCTTTCCTGGTATTGCCGCTTGCCTGGTCGATAACGGCCTTCATCGTCTTTCATTTCGTCCTCAGCTGGCTTCTGGCGATCGTCTTCCAGGTTGCGCATCTTACGCCCGGCATGGAGTTCGACGGCGTTCGTGCCGGCGACGATTGGGCTACGCACCAGATTCGCACGACGGCTGACTTCGCAACCTCGTCGCGGCTCATCACTTGGTTTACCGGCGGTCTGAACCACCAGATCGAACATCACCTGTTTCCGAATGTCGCTCACTCACACTATGCGGGATTGCGACCGATCGTTCGAGCCATCGCCGAACGCCAAGGTCTGCAATGTCACGACCTAGGTTCGACTTTCTCCGCGACCAGGCAGCATTTCGTGTTCCTGAAAGCGCTCGGCACCCAGGGTTGAAAACGGTGCGGAAAGGGCCCTTCAAGGCGATGTTTCGACACCCAGGGTCGCTTTCGACGATTCACCGCCTATCGGCCTTCGAAACCGCAACAACCGACCACTAATGGCGACATTCATCCGCTCGCTCGGAATAGACTTCAATGTCGACATCTCGAACGATCCCTCGGACGGAGTTCCCGCCGCGCGATATCTGCACGGCGGGATACCGTTCGATCAGGCGCTCTGCAGGTTCACCGCGCTCGTACGGCCGCGACCATCCTTCTCCAGGTCATAGGTAACGCGCTGCTCGCGATCCAACGTCTGCATCCCGGCAGCCTCAACGGCGCTGATGTGGACGAATGCGTCGCCGCTTCCGTCCTCAGGCTGGATGAAGCCATAGCCTTTGTCGGCATTGAAGAATTTTACAGTTCCTGTGATCATTTCATGTTTCCTTCTGTGCGGACCGCCAATCGGTCCTCCGATGCTAGGAGAGGCGAGAGAAGGAAAAAGGAGCCGCAAAGCGCCGTCGACCGTCAATTTGCGACTAGTAGCAAGAATTAGATGGGCCCTGCGCCAAGCGAATGTAAGGCCCGACCGCAAACTCTACCTGTGGCCCGTCGACCCAATTCCAACCGCGCCAGCTCACCAGAGCGGGCTGGTTGGGCCGAACTTCTCTCCGGTCGCATTGTCTTTCATGAGGTGCTGCTTGAGCTTCCGCGCCATTAGCCCGCGCGCCCTGACGATCATCAGCGTGGCGGGGCGCCTAACACTCGCAAGGCCAAGGTATTGCGCGGTTGCCGTCCTTGTCTTCGTTCCGTAAGCGAACTGCCACACAACAGGGGCCCTTCATGTTCAACTGGTTCCAGTCCCTCCTGCCGAGGACGAGCGACTTCTTTGCGATGTTCGAGCGGCACGCCGCCACGCTCGTCGCGGCAGCGGCCGCGTTGAGCGAGCTGGTCGCGGGCCGGTCGGTCGCGGAAGATCATATCGCCGAGATCCATCGCCGGGAGCATGAAGCGGACGACGTCATTCGCCAGGTCCTCCGCTCCGTTCGGCAGACGTTCCTGACCCCGTTCGATCGCGGCGCCATCACCTCGCTGATCGGCGCGATGGACGATTCAATCGACGAGATGCAGGACACAGCTCGAGCCATCGCCCTCTACGAGATCAAGACGTTCGAGCCGGAAATGAAACGAATGGTGGAGATCATCGTCGAGGCTGCGGGGCTGACCTCGCAGGCGATCCCGATGCTCCGCGATCTTACGCGCAACGGGACCAAGATCCACGATTTGACCGAGAAGCTCGTACGGCTCGAAAGTGACGCGGACGTGGTTCACGCCGCGGGCCTGAAGAAGGCGTTCCAGCAGCATTCCGCGCAGCCGATGCAGTTCATGGTCGCTCGCGAGATTTACAAGCATCTCGAGCGGATCACCGACGCGTTCGAGGATGTCGCGAACGAGATCGACGGCATCGTGATCGATCACGCCTGACGTGCACCAGCTTGCCCTTCCGCTGCTGATCGGCCTGATCGCCGTCGCGCTCTGCTTCGACTTCCTGAACGGATTGCACGATGCCGCCAATTCGATCGCAACGGTAGTTGGGACTCGGCTGATCGGGCCGGTGGCAGCGGTGGGTTTCGCCGCCTTCTTCAATTTCGCGGCCTATTTCCTCGCGCTTCGATGGCCGGCGCTGCACAATGTCGCAGACACGATCGGCAAGGGCTTGATCGACAAGGACCTGGTTACGCCGGCGGTCGTGTTCGGAGCGCTCGTCGGCGCCATGTTCTGGAACGTCGTCACCTGGGTGAAGGGGATCCCCTCCTCGTCCAGCCATGCTCTGGTCGGCGGGATAATCGGCGCCGGAGTGGCGCATGCCGGCTTTCCCAGCATCCAATGGGTCGGCCTAAACAAGACCTTGATCGCGATCGTGCTGTCGCCCGTGCTCGGCCTCATCCTGACCATGGCGATCATGCTCTCGACGAGCTGGATGGGAGCGCGGGCGACCGCGCGGGGAGCGGAGCGGACATTCCGGGGGTTGCACCTGTTCTCGGCTGGCGCTTATTCGCTCGGGCACGGGCTCAACGACGCCCAGAAGACGATGGGCATCATCACGGTTCTGCTTTATTCGACGGGTTATCTGAACGGCGATTTCGCGGTGCCGAACTGGGTGGCTCTCAGCTGCTATATCGCCATGGGCATCGGCACGTTGACCGGCGGCTGGCGGATCATCGAAACGATGGGCACGCGGATCACCAAGCTCAACCAGCACCAGGGATTTTCGGCGTCAGCGGGCGGCTCGGTGATGCTGTTCGCCGCCTCCTATCTCGGCATTCCGGTGTCGACGACGCACACGATCGCCGGCTGTGTGATCGGCGCCGGAGCGGCGCGCCGGGCCTCGGCCGTGCGATGGGGCCTGACCGGAAACATCGGAGTGGCCTGGGTAATCACGATTCCCGCATCGGCGATCGTCGCCGCGCTTTTCTATTGGCTGGTCAGCGCCGAGTGGCTGCGGCTGGGGATCGCCGTCGCCATCATCGCGTTCGTCGGTTATTCGGCGCGCGCGTGGAGAATTCAGACTTGAGCGAAGGAGGCCGCGTGAAGGCTCTTCCCGGCTTATTGCCGCTGCTGCCTCTTCTTCTTACCGCCTGCGCTGCGCACGACCCCGCGCCACAGCGCCTCCCTGAGCCCGCCGACTTTTACGGCCCGCCGGAAGTCCCGCCGCCCTCGCCGCGAGTCGGCATCACCACAGCGAACATGAGCGAGATCGCCCGCGTCCTCGCTTCCGACGAGTTTCAGGGTCGGGCGCCCGGCACTCCGGGCGAGGAAAAGACGATTCCGTACCTCATCGAGCAGTTCAAGGCGGCGGGGCTCGAGCCCGCCGGCGAGAACGGTGGCTGGACCCAGACCGTACCGATGATCCACACGGAGCTGAAGGCGCCGGTAAACGTCTCGGTGAACGAGGCCGGACAGGCTGTGCCGCTTAGCTTCCCTGACGACATCTACCTGGGGACGGTCAGGCCGTTCGACCGGGTCAAGATCGAGAACGCGCCGATGGTCTTCGTCGGCTACGGAGTGACGGCTCCCGAGCGCGGCTGGGACGATTTCAAGGACGTCGACCTGAAGGGCAAGGTCGCCGTGATGCTGGTCAACGACCCCGACTTCGAGGCGGCCTCCGGCGAGCCCGTCGCGGGTAAGTTCGGCGGGAAGACGATGACCTATTACGGCCGCTGGACCTACAAGTATGAAGAGGCGGCGCGGCGGGGGGCGATCGCAGCGCTGGTCGTCCACGAAACCGAGGCGGCGGGCTATCCCTGGACCGTGGTCAAGAGCCCGGCGGGCGAGAGCTACGCAATCGCCCTTCCGGCGGACGCCCCGCAGCCGGTGCTGCTGCAGGGCTGGATCCAGCAAAGCGTCGCCGCCGCGCTGCTGAAGCACGCGGGCTATGATTACGAGACGGTCAAACGCGAGGCGCGGACGTCCGCGTTCAAGCCGATCGACCTCAAGGCGAAGCTGTCGACGGACATTCCAGTTACGGTGGCGCAGATCACCAGCCGCAACGTCATCGGCAAGCTGACCGGATCGACCTATCGTAATGAGACGATCAGCTTCGGCGGCCATTGGGATGCCTATGGCGTCGGCCCGGCAGACGCGCAGGGGCGAACCATACGGCCCGGCGCGGCGGACGATGCGCTGGGGCTCGCCGCGATGCTCGAGGATGCGCGACTGTTCGCGTCGGGGCCTCGGCCGCAGCGGACCTTGCTATTTGCGGCATGGACGGGCGAGGAGCGGGGGCTGCTGGGCTCCGAATATTACGCCCAGCATCCGCTATTCCCGATGGAGATGATGGTCGCGAACCTCACCTTCGACACGCTGCAGTGGAACGGAAGGGTTAAGGACGCGGTGCTGGTCGGGCGCGGGCAAAGCGACGACATGGAGGCGCTGTTCTCCGACGCTGCCAGGGCGCAGGGACGTTATGTCACCGACGAGAACCACCCGGAGCGCGGGCTATTCTACCGCGCCGACCATTTCTCCTTCGCCAAGCGCGGCGTTCCGGTGCTTCTCAACATGGCGCTCGCCGGTGCTTACGACATGTCCAACGGCGGTCGTCCCGCCGGGGAGAAATGGCTGAGCGACTTTACCAGCAGCTGCTACCACCAGACCTGCGATGCTTGGGCGCCGACCTGGAATCTCGAAGGCGCAGCGCAGGAAGCGGAGCTGTTCTACGCAATCGGCGCACGCCTGGGGAACAGCCGCGAATGGCCTCATTGGAACACGACCTCCGAATTCGCGAAGGTTCGGGCGAAGAGCGAGGGAATGCGCCAGAGCGGAGTTTCGCCTGCGCATGGCGAGCGTGGGCGCTGAGCGGCACCTGCCCCGTATAAGAATCGTGTGAATCGGGCGGCGGCGGCGTAAAGCCGCGCGGCCTCTCTCGACGGCTGCGTCGCTTGGCGGCAAGAAGTAAGCGATGCGGGGGCGGATCATCATTTGTACAGCGGCGCTGCTCGGCGCCGGGGGTGCGGCGGCAGCTAACGACCCGGCGCCTATCTGCGCCGATCGCCCGGGCAAGGCGACGGGAACCTGCATCGTGCCGGCCGGCCACTGGCAGATCGAAACGGGGATCGCTGACTGGACGAAGCAGGATTCCGAAGGTGAACGCGACACGTCGCTCGCGATCGGCGAGACCACGGTCAAATACGGCCTTACGAGCCGCTCGAACATCGAGGTCGACCTTGCGCCATGGCAGCGCTCGACCAGCCATTTTTTGGGAGAGCGCGGGAGCGCCAGCGGCTTCGGCGACATCAACCTGCTGTTTAAGGAGCTGCTGACGTCGCCCGACGCGGCCTTGCAGGTGGCAGCATTGCCGCTCGTCAAAATCCCGACCGCTGAGCACTCGCTTGGCAACGGCAAGTGGGAAGGCGGACTGCTGATCCCGATCGGCTATTCGATCCCGAAGACGAAGCTCGCGCTCGGAGTGACTCCGGAAGTCGACTGGGTCGCCGACACCGACCGCGAAGGCCACCATGCGGCGATGGTCCAGGTGGCGAGCGTCGGCTGGGCGGCAAGCGACAAGCTCAGCCTCTCCGCGGAAATCTGGGGGTCATGGGACTGGGATCCGAGCGGCACGACGCGCGAGGCGAGCGCCGACGGCTCGGTCGCCTACCTGCTAGGCAATGACGTACAGCTCGACGCTGGCGCTAATCTCGGCCTCAACCGGGTCACACCGGACGTCGAGCTGTACGGGGGCGTCTCAGTCCGCTTCTGACTAGTTGTCGAGCCTGATCCGAAGCACCTGGCCGGGTCCATCGGGAAGCGACGGCGGCGGCCCGAACCCTAGGTTTGAGACGTAGAGCGCACCGTCAGGTCCGAAGGTCATCGCGGTCGGCAGTGCGAGGCCGCTGACGATCACCTCCCGCCGCCCGTCCTGGACACGGACGATGTCGCCCTGGCCCGGCGTTGGATTGCCGGCGGTGACGGTGTTCTCGAGCACGTACATACGGCCGAGATTGTCGAACGTGACGCCGGTGACCATGGTGAATCCGGTCCGGTAGGTCTGCACCGATCCGTTCGGAGTGACTCGCAGGACCTTCGACGAGCCGGGCACGATCGGGAAGGTGTTGAGGTTTCCGATATAGAAGTTGCCATTGTGGTAGGACACCGCCGTCGGGACGACGTGGCCCTGCGAGGCGCTGATGTCGGCGACGCGGGTAATCGTGCCGTCGGTCCTTACTCGGTCGATCTCGCCGTGGTTGGGCTCGACCGCGTAGAGGGTCTGGCCGACCGCGACCATGCTGTACCAGGTGCCGTCGGGTTCGAAGTCGCCGGGGGACGGATGAGCGACCGGATGCGCTTTCTGAAACGCGCTGAGATCGGCGACCAGGACTGGATTGCCATTGGCGCTGAGCCGGAACACGCCGTTGGTCGTGTTGAGCACGCCGTGCGAGCATCCGCTGCCGGCGGTCAGCACGTACATCGTGCCGCCGATCCAGTCGATGTCGGCAGGGCCGCTAACGAGATTGCCGAGGTTCGGCGACGTCTGGCTTGAAGGGAAACGATCGGTGACCGTAGTCCGGACGCCATTGCCGTCGACCCTGGAGATGCGGCCGCCGCGGAGGCTGCCCTTATAGGGCCCCACCGGAGGAGTGACCTGAGTGCATTGTGCGGCCGTCGTGCTGCCGGTGCCTCCGGGGCCGCCTTCTGCGACGTACAGCATACCGTCCGGACCGAACTTCAGTCCGCGCGGGTTGTTGAAGCCGGTCGCGTAGACCGACATCGTTGGAGTCGCGGTGCCGCGGATGACGACCGGCGCCGCCGCGACAGTTGCGGCGGTGGAAAGAGTCGCGATGGCGCTGGCGGCCAGAAGTAGGCGTGAATATCGGGTCATATCGTCCCCCCTGTACGTTGGGTCGGGCCGCATCGACGGAAGAACAGGCGGCCAGCAAACGCTAGGCACGAAAAAGAACCGTTCTTTGGCGCGTGAGGCCGAGGCCAGGCGCGTCGTCGTCAGGCCGTGGAGCCTGGGCAAACGCCGACGCAAGGGTCCGTAGGAATCGACGAGCAAACCGCCGGGCCCCGACTCCGGCATTAACCTGCGTTCGATAGGCGTTTTGGGAAGATTTATTAACCTATCGAAAGATAGCCGGAATTTAGCCGAGTTCCCGCAACCGGCTTGATGCGCTCAGGTGCTCACCATCTTCTTGACGCCGCGCGCTGCCTGGCGAAGCCGCTGCTCGTTCTCGACCAGGGCGATGCGAACGAAGCCTTCGCCCTCCTCGCCGAAGCCGACGCCCGGGGCGACCGCGACATGGGCGTCGGTCAACAGCTTCTTGGAGAACTCCATGGAGCCGAGGTTGTGGAACCGCTCGGGGATCGGCGCCCAGGCGAACATCGAGGCCTGCGGCACCGGGATCTGCCAGCCGGCGCGGCCGAAGCATTCGACGAGGACGTCGCGCCGCTTGCGATAGAGGTTCCGGTTATATTCGACGATGTCCTGCGGCCCATTGAGCGCTGCGACCGCGGCAGCCTGGACCGGCGTGAACGCGCCATAATCGAGGTAGGATTTCACTCTCGCCAGCGCTTCGATGAGGCGCGCGTTGCCGACCGCGAAGCCGATGCGCCAGCCTGCCATCGAATAGGTCTTGCTCATCGAGGTGAACTCGACCGCCACGTCCTTCGCGCCCTCGACCTGGAGGATCGAAGGGGTGGGCGCATCGCCGAAATAGATTTCGGCATAAGCAAGGTCCGATATGACGATCAGCTCATGCTCGCGGGCGAAGGCGACGAGCCGCTCATAAAAAGCGAGGTCGGCGACATAGGCGGTCGGATTCGACGGGTAGCCGATCACCAGCACCTTGGGCCGCGGAACGGTGTAGCGCATGGCGTTGGTGAGACGCTCGAAGAACGCCTCTCCGGGCGCGGCCGGGATCGAGCGCACTGCTGCGCCCGCAATGATGAAGCCGAAGCTGTGGATCGGGTAGGACGGATTGGGCGCGAGGACGACGTCGCCGGGCGCGGTGATCGCCTGGGCGAGGTTGGCGAGCCCCTCTTTCGAGCCGAGCGTGACGATGACCTCCTTGTCGGGATCGAGGGTCACTCCGAAGCGGCGCTGGTAATAGGCGGCCTGGGCCTTCCTCAGGCCGGGGATTCCGCGGCTAGCGGAATAGCGATGGGCGTGCGGCTTGTTCGCGACCTCGGCGAGCTTGTCGATGACATGCTTGGGCGGCGATCCGTCTGGGTTGCCCATGCCGAGATCGACGATGTCCTCGCCGCGCCCGCGCGCCGCGGCCTTCATCGCGTTCACTTCGGCGAAGACATAGGGCGGCAGTCGCTGGATTCGGTAGAAGTCGGTGTCCATCGCCTTAGTCATGCAGCCGATGCTGCACTGCGGCAAGGCGCTAAGCGGGACCGCTGACCGATAGGTTGGCGCCGTCCGCATCGCGGATGCCGGCGATGTGGACGCCGTGCATTTCCTTGGGCTCGCGGGTGAATTCGATGCCGAGCTGATCCCTGCGCGCGTAGAATTCGCCGAGATTGTCGACCGAGAACCCGAGCTCGACCGAGCCGGCGGGATTGTCGCCGGACGCCGGATGGAGTGCGAGGGCCGTGTCCCCGGTCGCGAACTCGGTCCAGAAGGGCGATTGGAACTTGAGCTCCAGTCCAAGCTTGTCGCGGTAGAAAGCGATAGCCTGGTCCATGTCGGCGACATATTTGATTGCGTAGGCGAGGCGCATTGTCCTTCTCCGTCTGGACAGAAGGCGTGAGCCGCCCCTTATCGCGAGGCAAGTTGGTTCGCCACTACAACAAGCGTAGAAGCCGCGCGCCTCAACAGAGGGAGACCGGAAATGCGCATGATCTCTTATGCGATTGTTGCGTCCCTCGTTTGCATTCCCGTGGCCGCCAAGGCTGACACGCCGCTACAGAAGGAAACTTCGGTGTGGCAGGCGTTCAAGGACAAGAAGGCGGACACCTTCAAGGGCTTACTTCATCCCGATTTCGTCGCGGTCTATGCCGACGGCCGAGCCACTCGGGACAAGGAGTTGCAGAGCCTCAGGAAGTCCAAGCTCGAGAGCTTCGCGATCTCCGACTTCAATCACAAGATGATCGACGCGGAAGACGTGCTGACGACCTATACGGTCACGGTCAAAGGGACCGACGGAAAGAGCGACGTTTCGGGAAAATATTACTCATCGTCGGTCTGGCACCGCGTGGGATCGGGCAAGACCAGCAAGTGGGTCGCCGTCTATCATTCCGAGGTGAAGGCGAAGTAGCGCCTAGCTTTTGTAAGGCGGCAGTGACCACCCGCGCGTGATCGCGCCGGCGCGCAACGCGAAGCCGCCGGCAATGGCGACGGCTGCCGCGGGCCAAACGTGCGTGCCGGCTAGCGTCAGGGCGACGAACAATGCCGCGGAGAGAGCAGCCGGTGTGACGTACAGCTCCCGCCGCATCAGGACCGATGACTCCGACGCCAGTACGTCGCGAATGATGCCGCCGGCGCACGCCGTCAGAACGCCCATGACGAACGCGGGGACGGGCGCCACTCCGTATCCGAGCGCCTTGGCCGCGCCGTAGGTCGCATAAGCGGCCATGCCCGCCGCGTCGAACCACAGCAGGGCACCGCCGGCAAACCGGTGATGGCTGCCGAGCCACACCAATAGCGCAGCGGCAATGCAGATGAGCAAAGTGGCATTGGTATGAACCCAGAAGACAGGAGCGCCGATCAGCAGGTCGCGGATGGTGCCTCCACCGACGCCCGTAACAACGGCGAAGAAGATGAAGGTCACGAAGTCGAGACGCTTCTCCGCGGCGACGAGCGCGCCCGAGATCGCGAACACGGCGATTCCGAAATAATCGAGGAGGACGAGCGCGGTTGGGTTCATGGCCTTACCGGCCTACATTAGCGGCATGGCCGAAGACACGAAAAGCGCGAGCGCGACCCCGACGCTCGAGGACTGGCAGCATTGGACGCTGGTGATGGGGCGCGCCCAGCAGATGATGATGGAGTTCTGGGCCGAACAGGCGAAATCAGGGCAGGCAATCCCTCCCTTTGCGCCCAACTGGTCGCCGCCGGCATTCGGATTCAGTGACGAACAGGGCCGGGCCTCCGATCCGATGGCGCTGATGAGCGCCGGAGCGCAGGCCTGGGCCAAGGGGCTAGAAAGCTGGGGCAAGATGCTCGGCGGGGTCGCTGCAGCGCCGGCCGCGGAGAAGAAGGACCGCCGGTTCGCCGCGCCCGAATGGAGCGAAAACCCCATCTTCGGCACGATCAAGAACAGCTATCTGCAGATTTCCGACCAGCTGCTGGGTACCGTTGACCAGATCGAGAATGTGGATCCGGAAATGCGCGAGAAGCTGCGGTTCGCGACGCGCAGCTTCGTCGATGCGATGAGCCCGTCCAACTTCGCACTGACCAATCCGCAGGTGCTGAAGCGGACGATGGAGACGCGCGGCGAGAATCTGATCAAGGGCCTCGCCAATATGCTGAAGGACATTGCGGCGGGGCAGCTGACGCAGACCAAGCCGGGCGTGTTCGAGGTCGGGCGCAACCTTGCGACGACGCCGGGCAAGGTGGTCAAGCAGACGCCGCTCTACCAGCTGATCCAGTACACGCCGACGACGGACCAGGTGCTGAAGACGCCGGTCGTGATCTTCCCGCCGTGGATCAACCGCTTCTACATCCTCGACCTCAACCCCGAAAAAAGCTTCGTCAAATGGTGCGTCGACAATGGCGTCACCCTGTTCATGGTGAGCTGGAAGTCGGCGGACGAGAGCATCGCCGACGCTGCTCTCGAGGATTATGTGCTCAAAGGGCAGGTCGACGCGATCGACTCTGTCCGCGACGTTCTCGGCGTCGATAGCGTGCACACCATCGGCTATTGCGTTGCGGGGACGACGCTTGCCGCGACATTGGCCTACCTGGAGGCCAAGGGAGATGCCGGGAAGGTTGAGTCCGCGACCTTCCTGACCGCGCAGGTCGACTTCACGGAGGCCGGCGACCTCAAGCTGTTCACGGGGCCGGAGACGATGGGCCTGTTAGACCAGCTGACCCAGGAGAAGGGGTTCCTCGACGGCCGCTACATGGCCGCGACCTTCAACCTGCTTCGCGGCCGCGACCTCATCTGGAGCTATGTCGTCAACAACTATCTGCTCGGGGACGAGCCGGCTCCATTCGACCTGCTATACTGGAACAGCGACACGACCAACCTGCCGGCCGGGTGGCACCGAGCTTATCTCGAGGACCTCTACAAGGGTAACAAGCTCGCCGAAAAGGGCGGGATCAGCGTCGCCGGCGCGCCGGTCGACATCGATAAGGTGAAGACCCCGACCTACGTCCAGGCGGGCCGCGAGGACCATATTTCACCACCGCAAAGCGTGTGGAAAATCATGAACCATTTCTCCGGACCGAAGCGGTTCGTGCTCGCAGGATCGGGGCATATTGCGGGCGTCGTGAACCCTCCGGCCGCCCAGAAGTACCAATATTGGGTCAACGACCGGCCCTGCGGGACGCTGGATTCCTTCGTGGAAGGGGCGAGCGAGCATAAGGGAAGCTGGTGGCCCGACTGGCTCGCGTGGCTGCAAAGCCAGGACGGCGAGAGGGTGAAGGCCGACGGGGCGCGAGTACCGGGACAGGGGAAGCTGAAGGCGATCGAGAACGCCCCTGGAACCTATGTCAGATCACGCTGAAAGCCTCACTCTCCGCATTGCCGAGCCGCACGAGCACGACGAGCTCGAGGATCTCCAGCGTCGCGCTTCGCTCGAGCTCCCCGAATATCGCGACCAGCTGCTCGACAACCCCGATGCGGTCCATCTTCCGCTGTCGCAGCTGGCCAACGGGCAAGTGATCGTCGCGGAGGTCAGTGGGGAAATCGCCGGCTTTGCGGCACTGGTCGGCGGCGAGCTCGACGGCCTGTTCGTCGAGCCTGACCTCTGGGGCCTCGGGATCGGCAAGGCGCTGGTCGATGCGGCAACGCATGAAGCGCGCCGAAAGGGTCTCGCTCTGTCCGTCATCGCGAATCCGCGCGCACGGCCCTTCTACGAGCGCTGCGGCTTTAGCGCCGAGGGTGAGGTGCAGACGCGCTTCGGTCCCGGGATCAGGATGACCAAGTGAGGCAAAACGTCACCCCGGACCTGATCCGGGGTCCGCTTGCCTTCCTCCGCTGTTGGAGAAGGCGGATCCCGGCTCAAGGCCGGGATGACGACTCATATTTCCAGTGCCGGCGCTTGCCTTCACTCAGCCATTCGACGGCGGTCGCGACACGCTTCTGTCGGGTGGAGTCCTGCTTGGCCTCGGCGATCCACTCGAAATAGTCGCGCTGCGCCGAGGGCGGGAAGGAATCGAGGGCGGCCCTGGCTTTCGGCGCCTTAGAGAGGGCGGCTTCGAATTCGGGGTGAAGCGCGGGCTGCGGTTTCGGCTCGTGCTTCGTCTTTCGCGGAGCGGGAGCGCTCTTCGCTAGCTCGGCAGCCTCGCGGATGAGGCGATCGAGCTCGGCGGCGCGTGGCAGCTCGTCGATCGACTTGATCCTGCCGAACTGGCCCATGGCGTCGCCATTCGATTCTTCGTTGCGAAGCTCCTGCCCGCGCCAGAAGTTCAGAGCCATGTGCGCTTTGAACGCAGCGGTGATGAGGATGATTTTCCCGCCGAGCGTGTACGCCGGCATGCTCCACTTCATCGCTTCCTCGATATCCGGCACGACGGCGTGGACGCGCTCGCGCACTTTATCGAGGATCGGGCGAGCGAATGGCTGCGCCTTGGCAATGTAGGCGTCGATCTCCGGCTCGCGGCTCACAGGATGCCTCCTCCGAGCATCAGGCGTACGACGCCGATCACGATCACGAAGAGGTTGAGGTTTCGGCCCGCCGTTCCTCGCGAGATCATTCCGATCACCGCCCCGATGATCGCAAGCGGGATGATCAGCCAGTTCGCCCAGCCGAGCAGCGGGATGAAGGCGACGAGCGCGCAAATAAGCGCGACGAAGCCGATGATTAGGGATACGAGGTTGAACATCGCGGCTGCTGTATCATGCCGTGGGCTGCGGGGGGAGCCGCGGCCGATGGCGCCTTCGGGCCGCCGCAACTGTAGGGCCGCCCGGCGCATTCATTCGCCGCGCACTTGGCGGCGGTGAGCGTTCAGTGAAAGCTTATGTTGAACGGGGCATTGGTTGATAGGGACGCCGACGGCTGTCACTGTCTGGGGAGGGGTGAACAACTTGTCGCTCAATCGTCGCCATGGCCGGCCGATCGCCGTCGGCGCCGCGCTGCTCGCAGCGGCGCTGCTCGGCGGCTGCGCAACCAAGGCCAAGCTTCCGCCCGGGGTGCATCCGACGGTGGAGGTCGGGCCGCCGCTCAAGTCCGAAACATGGAAAGGGGTGGCGAGCGCAGCCGACCGGGACCGCATCGCCCGGCTCGGCCTCGCCTGGCAGGAGGCCCTTACCGAGGCGAAGAAGACCAATCTCGCGGACATCCGAAGCGAAGACAAATTGCTGATGCCGCGGACGGCGCTGGCGCAACCGGCGCCAACGCCGGGCAGCTACAATTGCCGGTTGATCGCGCTCGGCAAGGCGACCCCGAAGGCGAAGGCGTTCGAAAGCTTCAAGCCGTTCTTCTGCTACGTCGAGGTCGAGAGCGGCCAGCTGACCATCGTCAAGCAGACGGGAAGCCAGCGGCCCGCCGGGCGGCTGTGGGAAGACGATGATCCGACGCGGCTCATCTTCCTTGGGAGCCTGGCGCTTGGAAACGAGGACCAGCCGCTCGCTTATGGCGACGATGCGAAGCGCAACATGGCGGGCGTTCTCGAGCGCATCGGCGCATTCCGCTGGAGGCTCGTGATTCCGTGGCCGCAGAGCACGTCGAAGCTCCAGGTGTTCGAGCTGACGCCAGTGGACTTCACCCAACAACCCAAGTGAGCGAAGCCGGGCTGCTCGCCGATCCCGCGGAGGTTCGGGCGATCCTCGTTGCATCGGCGCGGGCAGGAGGGGCGATCAGCTATTCGGAAGTCCTCGGGCTGCTGGGACATCACTTCACGCGGCCCAAGATGCGCCAGCTGTGCAAGGTGCTGAGCTTCGTCGACGAGGAGGCCGAGGGGCGCGGGGAGCCCGAGCTTGCCGTGCTGGTGGTGCGCCAGTCGGACGGGCTTCCGGGCCAAGGCTGGTGGGTCGGCGGTGCGAAGAAGCATGGCTATGCCGGTCTGTGGGAGGGCCCAAAGGCGATGAAGCTGATCCGAAAGATCCAGCGCCGAGCGTTTGAGTATTGGGCGAAGCACCCTTAAGCGCGGCCCATGCCCGAAGCGCGCACCTACACCGTCAGCGACGACGACGACGGAATCCGGCTCGACCGCTGGTTCAAGCGGCACATGCCGGAGGTGAGCTTCAACATCGTCTCGCGCTGGGCGCGGACCGGGCAGCTGAGGCTTGGTGGCAAGCGAGCCGTGCCGGGGGACAGGGTCGAGGCGGGGCAGGAGATTCGCATCCCGCCGCTGGACGCAACGCCGGCGCGTCCGGCGAGGGTGCAGCCGAAGCGCGAGCTGCTGACCGAGGATGAAGAGCAGTTCGTCCGCGACATGGTGATCCACCGGGATGCGGAATCCTTCGTGCTCAACAAGCCGCCGGGGCTCGCCACGCAGGGTGGCACGAAGACGACGCAGCACCTGGACCGCTTGCTCGACGGTCTCGCAGAGGAGGGCGGGCGGCCCAAGCTGGTCCATCGACTCGATAAGGACACCTCGGGAGCGCTGCTGGTGGCGCGCAGCGCTCGCTCGGCCGGTCATTTCGCGAAGGCCTTCTCCGGACGGACGGCGCGCAAGGTCTATTGGGCGCTGGTCGTCGGCGTGCCCGATGCCGACGAGGGCATGATCGATGCTCCGCTCGCAAAGCAGCCCGGGACTGGCGGTGAGAAGATGCACATCAGCGAGGAACATGGTCTTCCGGCGAAGACGCGCTGGCGGACGATCGAGCATGCCGGCAATCGCACGGCCTGGGTCGAGCTACAGCCGCTCACCGGGCGCACGCACCAGCTGCGCGCGCACATGGCGGCGATTGGCCATCCAATCGTCGGCGATGCGAAGTACGGCGGCGCCGAAGCATTCCTGACGGGTGGGATCAGCCGAAAGCTTCACCTTCATGCGCGCCGAATCCGGATCGATGCGCCAGGCGGCGGCGTGATCGACGTGACCGCCGAGCTTCCGCCCCATTTCGCCGAGAGCCTCGCGACCCTCGGGTTCAGTCCAATGGCGGGGGACAGCCTTCCGCTGGAACAGCCGAAGTCCTCGCCCGAGGCCAGGCAACGCAAGGTTGCGGCCGCGGCCAAGGCCCGCCGGCGCGAAAGACGCGGAGAGCGGCGCGCTCGCGGGTCCCAGGAAAGGACGAAGCGGCGGTGAACCGGCTCGCAATCTTCGACTGCGACGGCACGCTCGTCGACAGCGGAATGACGATCTACCGCGCGCTGTCGGCCGCGTTCGAGCAACAGGGGCTCGAGCTTCCGCCGCCCGAAGTGTCGCGCAGGGTGATCGGCCTCAGCCTGACAGAAGCAATGGCGGCGCTGCTGCCGGATGCCTCCGCCGAGCGGCACCGGGCGCTCGCCGAGGATTACAAGCGCGCCTTTTGGCAGCTGCGCGCCGCGGGCGAGGTCGAGGAACCGTTGTTCGACGGCGTCATCGAGCTCCTCGATGCGCTCAAGCATGACGGTTGGCTGCTGGCGGTCGCAACGGGCAAGTCCGAGCGCGGGCTCCGGCATTGCCTCGAAAGCCATGGGATCCACGCCCGGTTCGTGTCGCTCCAGACCGCCGACCGTCATCCCTCCAAGCCGCATCCGTCCATGGTTGAACAGGCCATCTCCGAAGCCGGCTCGACACCGGAAGCGAGCATCGTCGTCGGCGACACCAGCTTCGACATGGCAATGGCAGTAAACGCCGGCGCCAGCGGTATCGGGGCCGGCTGGGGCTATCACGATTCCGATGAGCTCCTGGACGCAGGCGCGGTGGCCGTCGCCGACTACCCGCTCGACGTGCTCGAGCTGATCCGGGAGCATGCCCATGGATGAAGACCTCTACCGCAGGCGGTTGCTGATCTACTCGCTGGTTCGGCTGGGAGGGATCGTCATCTTCTTCTTCGGGCTGGCGGTCATCTACACCGGGCTGCTCCGGCCAGGCGGTTGGCCGCAAGTCGGCGCGGTGATCGCCATTCTGGGAGTGATCGACGCGTTCCTTGCGCCGCGGTTCCTCAAGCGCGCCTGGGACGAGCAAGACCGGCAGGGCAAGTGAAGCGCTTCTGGAAGGACGTCTCCGTCGAGCACGAGGGCGACGGTTGGACGATCATGCTCGACGGCCGCGCGGTCCGGACCCCTGCGCGCACACCGCTCGTCGTTCCGACTGACTCGCTCGCGGAAGCGGTCGCCGACGAATGGCGTTCGGTCGAGGATGACATCGACCCGCGCGCGATGCCTCTGACGGGGCTCGCCAACGCCGCAATCGACCGCGTCGCTCCCGAGCGCCAGACCTTCGCGAGCGGGCTTGCCAAATATGCCGAGGCCGACCTCGCCTGTTACCGCTCGGAATGGCCGCCCGAGCTGGTCGGTCGCCAGGAGCAGAGCTGGGACGAGCTGCTGGCGTGGGGGCGGCGACGCTACGATGTCGACTTTTCGACCACGACGGGCCTCATCCACGTGCCGCAGTCGCGGGCGACCATCGATCGCCTGTCTCAGGCGGTTGCCGAGCTCGATGCCTTTCGCCTTGCGGGCCTGTCGCTGTTGGTTACGGCCGGTGGATCGCTCCTTGCGGCACTTGCCGTGCTGGAAAAGGCGATCGCCCCTTACGCGGCATGGGATGCCGTAAGCGTCGATGAGCGCTGGCAATTGGAGCAATGGGGCGCAGACCACGAGGCCGAAACGGCGCTGGATAACAAGGGCCGCGATTTTCTCGCGGCGGCGAGGTTCCTGGAGCTGCTGGCTTAACCGTCATCCCTGATCTGAGGGCTGCCTTCTTTTCCGCCGTTTCAAAGAAAAGGCGGGCTCCGGCTCAGGGCCGGGATGACGTGCATTCAATGCTGGGGCCCGATGAGGTCGCGGACGAAATCGACGAGGCCGGTCTGCCGAACGCGCTTCGACCGCTCGGCGCTGACGATCGCCCGAACCTGGTCGAGGCAGGCATCCATGTCGCGGTTGACGAGGACATATTCATATTCGGCCCAGTGATCGATCTCGTCCGCCGCGCGCCGCATTCGGTCGGCGATCACCTGGTCCGAATCCTGGCCGCGCGCGTGGAGGCGCTCCTCGAGCTCTGCCATCGTCGGGGGGAGCAGAAAGATGGTGACGAGATGCTCGCCGAAGTCGGGTTCCAGCTGGCGCGCGCCCTGCCAGTCGATGTCGAAGAGGATGTCGCGGCCGCGCCGGAGCGCCTGCTTCACGGGCGCTTTGGGGGTCCCGTAGCGATAGCCGAAGACATGTGCCCATTCGACGAACTCGTTCGCCTCGACCATCCGGTCAAAGGTTGAATCGTCGACGAAATGATAGTCGACCCCGTCCTCTTCGGCCCGGCGCTTGGGCCGCGTGGTCGCGGAGACCGACATTGTAACTTCGGGGTCAGCCCCAAGTAACATTCGCGAGATAGTAGATTTACCCGCGCCCGACGGGGAGGAAAGGACGATCAGGAGTCCGCGGCGCTCGCGAGTTCGGTGGTCCATGTCCGCTCTTGCTTCGGCTGAGACGTGGCCGTCAAGCGACCGGCTGCTGCATTGCACAAAAATGATCTTGAAATGGTGCGGCGCACACTATATTGTGCAGTGCAACAAAAACGAATTCAGAGGAATGATCGATGGCAGACGAAACGAAGGTCGAAGCGCAGGCTGCAGCTGAGACTCCGGCGAAAGTCGCGGAGACCGTCGCGAACACTGTCGAGACGATCGCCAAGGATAACGCGAAAGTTGCCAAGCGCACGCGCGCCGCGACCGTTCGCCGGGTGAAGCGTGAGGCCGTTGCCGAGAAGGCAGTGACCCGGCGCACCGCCCGCAAGACCCGCAAGACCCGCACCGCGGCCCGCAAGACAGCGCCGAAAGCAGCTCGGGCCGCCCAGAAAAGGATTGAGACCGTGACCAACAATTTCTTCAACGGCTTTGAGGCCGTCCCGGCGTTCGCGCCGCTCCAGACCATCTTCGCCGACGCCAACGAGCGTGGCCAGGAGTTCGCCAAGCGCGGTCAGAAGATCGCCGAGGAGCTCGCCGATCTCGCCCGTGCCAATGTCGAGGCGATCGTCGAGGCCGGCCGCGTTGCCACCGAGGGCGCGCGCTCGATCGGCCAGGGCGTCGTCGCCAAGCAGCGCGACGGCGTTGAGCAGGCCGCGGACGCGATCCGCTCGCTCGCCGAGGCGAAGTCGCCGACGGAGTATCTGCAGCTTCAGGGCGAGTTCGCTCGCGCCTCGTTCGACCGTGCGGTCGCCGAGACCTCGAAGCTGACCGAGTCGCTGGTGAAGCTCGCCGGCGAGGCGTTCCAGCCGCTTTCGAATCGCGCGACGGCCAATGCCGAGCGCTTCAACACCCTCGTTGCCTGACCCTCTCCCCTCCTAAAAGTCAGGGCAACGACTGTAGGCGGTCGCTCCAATCTGGAGCGACCGCCATTTTTTTATGCTCGAGGCGCAAACTGCCGCCTTGCCGCGTTTTCGCGACTTGCCATATTTTAGGATCCAATGAGTGAGCGTCTGATCAGGATGGCGACCGGCCCAGAAGACGGCGACGGCCTCGACGAGATCGAGACCGGCGTTGCGACGCGCACGCGGCCGAAGACCAAGAAACCGTCCAACTACAAGGTCCTGATGCTCAACGACGACTATACGCCGATGGAGTTCGTCGTCCTGGTGCTTCAGCGCTTCTTCTCGATGGGCATCGAGGATGCGACGCGGGTGATGCTCCAGGTGCATCAGCAAGGCGTCGCCGTGTGCGGCGTGTTCACCTACGAGGTGGCGGAGACGAAGGTCACGCAGGTCATCGACTTCGCGCGAGAGAACCAGCACCCGCTGCAATGCACGCTGGAAAAGGCTTGACCACCTCCCCTCCCATGCATGGGAGGGGACCGAGGGGTGGGTAGCAGAGCGGTGGCTCGATGCCGTCGATCTGCTGTATGTCTCACTTCGCTCGACCCACCCCCGACCCCTCCCTTGCAGGGAGGGGAGAAGCGGCTAAACCCCCGCACCAATGGATAGTATCTGGATCAAGGGCGGGGCCAAGCTCAAGGGCGAAATCCCCATTAGCGGCGCGAAGAATGCAGCGTTGACGCTCATGCCCTGCGCGCTTCTCACCGAAGAGAAGCTCACCCTGAAGAACCTTCCGCGGCTCGCCGACGTCGACACGTTCAGCCACCTTCTCAACCAGCTTGGGGTCTCGACCCACGTCGCCGGCGTCAAGAAAGGCGAGATCGGGCGGCGGATGACGCTTCAGGCGGACGAAATGGTTTCGACGGTCGCGCCCTATGACATGGTTCGGAAGATGCGCGCTTCGGTGCTGGTGCTGGGCCCGATGCTGGCGCGGATGGGCGAAGCGACGGTCTCGCTTCCGGGCGGCTGCGCGATCGGCGACCGGCCCATCGACCTTCACCTGAAGGCGCTCGAATGCATGGGCGCCGAGATCGAGATCGCCGCCGGCTATGTGAAGGCAAGCGCGCCCAAAGGTCGGCTCGCTGGAGGGGACTTCAGCTTCCCGGTCGTCTCGGTCGGCGCGACCGAGAATGCCGTCATGGCGGCAGTCCTCGGCAAGGGCAAAACGCAATTGTTCAACGCGGCGCGCGAGCCGGAGATCGTCGATCTCTGCAACCTCCTCGTCGCGATGGGCGCGAAGATCCGCGGGATCGGCTCCTCCCACCTCATCGTCGACGGAGTCGAAGGTCTGAACGGCTGCGATTATTCGGTGATGCCGGACCGAATCGAGGCGGGCAGCTACGCCTGCGCGGCCGGGATGACGGGCGGGTCGCTCGACCTCATCGGCGCGCGTCCGGAAGACATGCAGGCGACCCTGAACGCACTCGCGCAGTGCGGCCTCATGATCGAGTTCCACAATCGCGGGATCAAGGTCAGCGCCGACGGCGGGCTGAAGCCGCTGGCCCTTTCAACGTCGCCGTTTCCGGGCTTCGCGACCGACATGCAGGCGCAGTTCATGGCGATGCTGTGCCTGGCGCAGGGGGACAGCTTCCTCGAAGAGACGATCTTCGAGAATCGCTACATGCACGTGCCGGAGCTTCGGCGCATGGGCGCGGACATCGACATCCACGGCCGCTCGGCCATCGTTCACGGCGTCGAGGGACTGACTGGGGCCAGCGTAATGGCGACCGACCTTCGCGCATCGATGAGCCTGGTGCTTGCGGGCCTGGCCGCTGAAGGCGAGACCGAGGTGTTGCGCGTCTATCACCTCGACCGCGGTTACGAGCGGCTCGAGGAGAAGCTCAGCGCCGTCGGCGCGACGATCGAGCGACGGAGCGGTGGCTAGAGCTTCTTGAAGAAGCGGATGCTGCTTCGCTCGTAGCCGAGGTGGCGGTAAAAGGCGTGCGCCGCAGTTCGGCGGTCGTTGCTGGTGACCTCGACCAGCTTGCCGCCGCGCTTGCGCATCCAGGCTTCGGCCGCTTCGACGAGAATTCGGCCGATGCCGTGCCCCTGCGCTTCCTCCGCGACCACGAGCGCGGTGATCCGGCCGAGCGGCGCCGGGCGGTGTATGACGACGCGGGCGCCGACGCCGCACATGCCGACGACCTTCTTGTCGAGCGTGGCGACCAAAGGAAGCTCGCCGCTTTTCTTGAGCGCCTTGAAGTTCTTGCGAAGCTGTCTCTCGTCGATCTCGTGGCCGAGGTATCGGATCAGCTCGAGCAGCCGAGGCAAGTCCGCGGGCTTGGCCTCGCGGACCTTCGGGAGGGGTGGCGGCTTCGGCTTGGCCGCCGGTTTCGGCTTCGGCTGCGGCTTCCTCTTCGGCTCCGGCTCAGCGTCGTTGGCGGCTTCGGGCGCCACCTTTGTCGCTTTCCGCTTTCTCGGCAGCACGGCGACATCAAGCGACGCGCCCCAGTCTTTGGCGCCCAGGTTCCGGAGAAAATATTCGACATCCTCAGGCTTGGCGGCCGGACCCTTGGAGTCCATGCCGAACACGGATTTGCCTGACTTGTCGGTCAGTCCAACCTTTCCGAACCCGCGCTTGTTGGGAGTCCTTACGCGCGAGCGGACGAGCTTGAGCCCGCGGTTGCGTGCAGCTTCGGCGAGCTGGTCGAGCTGCTCGTCGCTCATAATGTGTCCAGTACGTGGAGGATGAGGCCGACGAGCCCACCGACGATGGTGCCGTTGATCCGGATGTACTGGAGGTCGCGGCCGACTGCCTGCTCGAGCCGCGCGGTGACGGTGCGCGCGTCCCAGCCGCGGATGGTCTCGGACACCAGCTTCACGATGGACCCGCCGTAGCTCGCCGACATGCCGACGATCGCGCGGCGTGCGAACTGGTTGATCGCGGCGCGGATTCGCCCGTCCTTCTCGAGCGTGCCGCCCATCGACTTCAGGACCTCACCGAGCTTCCCGGCGAGCACTGCATCGGGGTTGCGCGCCGCCTTGATGATCGCTTCGCGGCCTTTCTGCCAGATGGTGTCGAGCCACAGGCTGACCGAGCGGTTGTCGAGAAGCTGCTCCTTGATCGCCTCGACCCGTTCGCGGGTTTCCGGGCGCGTCTGAAGGTCGTTCGCGAGTTGGGCGAGCGCCTCCTCGATCTTGATACGCACGGGATGCGCAGGGTCCGTCGACATCTCGACCGTGAGCTTCCTAAGGCCGTCGATGATCGCGTCGGCGAGCTTGGCGTCGAGACCCGCGAGCTTCAGCACCCAATTGGCCTTCTTGTGGACCATCTGGCGGATCAGCGGCTCGTTCGCGTCGAGCGCTCGGGCCGTCCAGCGGATCGCAGCCTCCAGCATCGGGACGTGGCGGTCCTCGTTGATCGCGGAGGCGAGCGCGTGACCGAGCAGCGGCGAGATTTCCGCCTTGCGCAGGCGCGAGCTCACTGCGCCTTTGACGATCCCGCCCAAGCGCTCGTCGTCAAGGCTTTCGAAGATGTCGGCGATGAGCCTGGATGCGCCTGCGCGAATGCGCGTGCCCTCACCGGCCGGAGTCTGGAGGAACCTGCCTGCGGCGCCGGCAACGTCGAGGCGCCGCATCCGACGCGCGACCACTGCGGGAACCAGGAAATTCTCGCGGATGAAATTGGCGAGCGCTTCACCGATCCGGTCCTTGTTGCGCGGGATGATCGCGGTGTGGGGAATGGGGACACCGAGGGGGTGGCGGAAGAGCGCCGTCACCGCAAACCAGTCCGCGAGGCCGCCGACCATCGCCGCTTCGGCAAATGCCTTCACGTACGAGAGGCCGGGATAGAGATGCTCGAATGCCCGAGCGACGGCGAAAACCGCGGCCATGGCGAAGAGCAGCCCAGTCGCGACGACCTTCATCCCCTGCGCGCCGGGCTGCGCGGGATTGAAGCGGGATAGAGCGCCGTTAGCCATCGCCCTCATGCCGGCTCAATAGCTGAGCCGACGCAGAGGTCCATTATTCCGCCGGAACCGGACGCCCGGCCTGATGGGCGTCGCTTCCGACCACGCGATGGAAAAGACGCCCGACCCGCGATTCGATCGAGATTGCGATCGAGAAATAGGACGGCACCAGGAGCAGCGTCAGCAGCGTCGAGAAGATAAGGCCGCCGATCACCGTCACGCCCATCGGCGCGCGCCAGCTGGAATCGCCGGTCAGCGAGAGCGCGATCGGAAGCATTCCCGCCACCATCGCGACCGTGGTCATGACGATCGGCTGGGCACGCTTGTGCCCGGCTTCGTGGATCGCTTCGTCCTTGGGCATCCCGTGGTTCATCATCTCGACCGCGAAGTCGACGAGAAGGATCGAGTTCTTCGCCACGATCCCGAACAGCATCAGGACTCCGATCAGCACCGGAAGCGACACCGGTTGACCGGCAATATGAAGGCCGATCGCCGCGCCGAGCGGGGCGAGGATCAGCGAGCCCATGTTCACGAACGGCGCGAGGAAGCGTCGGTAGAGCAGCACGAGGACAGCGAAGACGAGCAGGACGCCCGACATCAGCGCCAGAACGAAATAATAGACCAGCTCCCCCTGCCACTTCTGGTCGCCGAGGTTCATCTTCTGGACGCCCTGCGGCAGGTTCTTGAGAGTCGGCAGGTTATTGATCTTCGGCCACACGTCTCCGCTGACGACGCCCTGGGCGAGATCGGCGCCCACGGCCGTGCGGCGGATCTGGTTGGTGCGCTCGATCGTCGTCGGGCCAGAGCCGAAGCCGATGTCGGCGACCGCCTTCAGCGGCACGGATCCGCCGCTCGACGTAGGCACTGGCAAATTCTCGATCGTCGAAAGATCGCGCCGCGCATATTCGGAGAGCGAAACGGTGATCGGGATCTGGCGGTCCGCGAGCGAGAATTTTGCGCTGTTCTGCTCGATGTCGCCGAGCGTCGCTATTCGGATCGTCTGACTGAGCGCCGCCGTCGTCACGCCAAGGTCCGCGGCAACGTCGAAGCGCGGCTTGATGGTGATTTCGGGCTGCGGAAGGCTGCCACCGACGCGCGGCGCACGGATGCCCGGGATCGTCGCCATTTCCTTGGCGATCTGGTTCGCGACGGCATTGAGCTTCACCGGATCGTCCCCGCCCAGATACAGCATGATGTCGCGGGAATCGCCGCCCGGTCCACCGCCGCCCTGGCTCTGGAAGCTGACCCGCGCATCGGGGATCGCGGCGAGCTGCGCCGCATGCATGCGCTCGAACTCGGTGCTCGTCTTCTTGCGGTCCTTGCGAAGGACGACGTTGAGGTGGCCGTCGGCGACGTTGATCCGCTCGAACACATGCGCGACGTCAGGATCGCGCTTGAGGATCGCCGCTACCTTGTCCTCGATCGCGGTCGTCTGCTCGAGCGTCGATCCCGGAGGAAGCGTCACGTTGACTCGAGAGAAGTCGAGATTCAGCGGCGGCTGGAAGGTCATCGGCAGGGTGGCGAACAAGACGACGCTAAGCACCAGCGCGCCGAGGCCCGCGCCGACCATGTAGAGCCGGTGGTCGCGGAACGTACCCTTGAGCCACCCCCAGAAGCCCGGGTGATCGGACCGGTAGGCGTGTGCCTTCGACGCATCGAGGCTCCAGTTGAGAGTCTTCAGATACCAATCCATCCACTTCCACGCCGCGTGCGGCTGCTGGCCGTGCGAACGGAGGAAATAGGCGGCAATCAGCGGCGTGATCATTCGAGCGACGAGCAAGCTCATCAGTACCGAAATGACGACGGTGAAGCCGAATGCCTTGAAAAACTGGCCCGAGATTCCCGGCATCAGCGCGACCGGCAGGAACACGGCGACGATCGCCATGGTGGTCGCAAGCACGGCGAGCCCGATCTCATCCGCCGCGTCGAGCGACGCCTGATAAGCGGATTTGCCCATGCGCATGTGGCGAACGATGTTCTCGATCTCGACGATGGCGTCGTCGACGAGGACTCCGGCGACGAGGCTCATCGCGAGGAGCGAGAGGCCGTTCAGCGTGATCCCCATGAGGTTCATGAAGAAGAATGCCGGGATCGCCGACAGCGGGATGGCGAGCGCCGAAATTCCTGTCGCGCGGATGTCGCGGAGGAAGAGGAGGACGACGAGAACCGCGAGGATGGCGCCCTCGATCAACCCTTCCATCGCCGACTTGTACTGCGACTTCGTGTAGTCGACCGTGTTGAAGATCTCCGAATAGTGAACCTTCGGATTCTCCTTCTCGATCTTCTTCAGCTCGGCGAACGCCTTGTCATAGGTCGAGACCTCGGATGCGCCCTTCGCGCGCTGGACCTCGAAGCTGACGACCTGGCGCCCGTCCTCCTTCGCGATCGTCCGCTGCTCGGAATAACTGTCCTTCACCTCGCCGAGGTCGGCAAGCTTGACGAAACGGCCGCCGGGCAAAGCGATTTGCGTCTGTGACAGGTCGTAGGCGTTCTGCGCGTTGCCGAGCACGCGCACCGACTGCTCGGACCCTGCGATCTCGGCGCGGCCGCCCGCGGCGTTCATGTTGCTTTGGCGCAGCTGCTGATTGACCTGCGAGGCGGTAATGCCCTGCGACTCCAAAGCGGCGGGGTCGAGGATGACCCGGATGGTGCGGTCGACGCCGCCGGTGCGGGTGACCGCAGCGACTCCGGGCACGCCGAGCAGCCGCTTGGTAATCGTATTGTCGATGTACCAGCTGAGCTCCTCGAGGCTCATGTCGGTGGTTTCCGCACCGACATAGAGGATCGGGTCGCTGACGATGTCGACGCGGGTGACTTGCGGCTCGAGAATGCCTTCGGGCAGGTTGCCGCGGATCTGCGCGATCGCGTTGCGGACGTCGTTGACGGCCCGATCGGTCGGAGTTCCGATCTGGAACTGGACGAAGGTCGAGCTGTTGCCCTCGCTCACCGTGCTGTCGATCTCGTCGACGCCGTTCACGCTCCGGATCGCGGATTCGACCCGCTGCGTGACCTGCGTCTCCATCTCGTTGGGAGCTGCGCCAGGCTGGGTGACCGAGACGATCGCCGCCGGAAAGTCGATGTCCGGGTTGTTGTTCACCTGCATCCCGAAGAAGGCGATGAGGCCGGCCAGCATCAGCCCGACGAACAGCACGATCGGCGGGACCGGGTTGCGAATGCACCAGGACGAAATATAACGGAAATTCATAAGCTTAACTGGTTCCTGGCGTTACCGGGCCGCGGCGCGATTCGGCTTCACCTTCTGCCCGGGGTTCAGGAACGGCCCGGCCGAAAGGACGACTGCCTCGTTGCCGGATAGACCTTGAGCGATCGTCACGCCATTCTCATCGACGTTTCCGATCTTGATGTTCCGCCGCTCGATCTCGTTCTTGCCGTTGACGATGTAGACATAATTGCCCTGTTCGTCGCTCAGCACGGCGCTCTGCGGAAGGAGCGGAGCGGCGGTCTGGCCGGCCGTGATCTTGGCCTCGGCAAACCCGCCCGGACGGATCGAACGGTCGTAGGGGATCGCGATCCGGACCTCGCCGAGACGCGATTGCGGATCGATCACCGGAGCGACCTGCCAGACGCTGCCAGCGATGCTGTGATCTGCGCCGACCGGAGTCACCTGCGCCGGCATTCCGACGTGGGTGAATGCGAGATCCTGCTGCGCAAGCTGCGCACGCATTTCCATCTGGCCGCCCTCGGCAAGCCGGAACAGGGCGCCCGACCCCGGATTGACGATCTGGCCGAGCTCGACGCTGCGCGAGAGGATGAGCCCTGCGCTCGGAGCGACGACGTTGAGCTGCCCGATTTGCGCACGCATCGCGCCGAGCTGTGCCTGGGCCACACGGACCTGGGCATAGGCTGCGTCGCGCGCCGCCTTCTTCGAATCGATCTCCGCCTTCGAGACGAATCCGCGCCCCTGAAGTGCGAGGGCGCGCTCATAATTGGACTGCGCAAGAGCCGCATCGGCCTTTGCTGCCTCGATCTGGGCGGACATTTGCGATGCCTGCTGCGCCTGAACGGAGCGGTCGATGACCGCGAGCACCTGGCCTGCGCTCACCCAGCTGCCGGCGTCGACGAGGACGCGGACGACACGGCCACCCTGACCGGCGATTCCGACCGGCTGGTCGCGCCTCGCACCGAGCGGCCCGCTGGCGGTGACGACGCGTCCGACCTGGCTCCTGCCCGGGACGACGACAGTCACCGTCGGGACCTGCCCCGCCGCAGCGCCGCCGGCCGCGCCAGGCTGCGCCTTGTTGGCGCCCCGGCCGGTAAGCACGGCAAGGCCGATCACGAACAGGGCAAGCGCGGCGATCACGCCGATGATCACCATCCGCCGCCGCCGCCTCGAGCGGTCCACGACCACGAGCGTGTCGGAAGAATGGAACGAAGTTTCGCGGTTCATGCTGTCCTGCCCAAAATGCCCCATGTGCGCGAGCCCGCGCTGTTGATACGGCAACTGTATTACCTTAATAAGTCACCGCGTGCAACAGACCGCGCCAGCCCCCGAGTGGCCACCGCTTTTCGACGAAGAGTGGCACTTGTTTGGCAAGCGCGCGTTGCCCCACCACAGCTGAAGGTCGGTTGAACGGCGGAGTATAACAAGGGGACGCGGGATGGAACATTACGGAATCATCGGCTGGGTCGTGATCGGAGGAATTGCGGGAGCCATCGCAAAGCTCCTGATGCCCGGCCGCGACCCCGGCGGATGCATCATTACCATCCTGCTCGGCATCGCCGGCGCGGTCCTCGCCGGGTGGATCGGCCATGCGGTCGGCTGGTACAAGGTCGGCGAGGGCGCCGGATTTGTCGCCGCCATCGTCGGAGCATTCATCCTGCTCGCCCTATATCGCCTGGTCGCCCGCGGCCGCTGAAGCCACTTGCCGGCGCTGTTCAGGAAACAGCCATGGCGCTCGGGCGAGCCTTGCGCCAAAATGACAGCAAGGGAACGACTGGCATGAAGACCCCATTTCTCGGCGCGCTTGCGCTTGCCGCACTTGCGTGGACTGCGCCGGCGGACGCGCAGCAGGCGTCGATCACGCAGACGATCGCCGGGACCCGGCTCGACGTCACGGCGACCGGCGAAGTCACAAGGGTGCCGGACGTCGCGATCATCAGCGCGGGCGTGGTCTCGCGCGCCCCAACGGCGACAGCCGCACTCCAGGATTCCGCGAACCGGATGGGCCAGGTGCTCGCGGCATTGAAGCGCGCCGGCGTCGAAGATCGCGACATCCAGACGAGCAACGTCAGCCTCAATCCCGAATATCGCTATCCCGAGAACCAGTCGCCCCAGCTCACCGGCTATTCCGCCACCAACCAGCTGACGATCCGGTTCCGCGACATTCGCAAGTCCGGCAAGATCCTCGACGCGCTGGTCGCGCAGGGCGCGAACCAGATCAATGGGCCCAACCTGACGGTCGACAAGCCCGAGGCCGCGCTCGACGAGGCGCGGGCGAACGCGGTCGCGATCGGACGCGCGCGGGCGGATGCTTATGCCCGCGCCCTGGGCCTTCGGGTGGCGCGGGTGGTCTCCATCAGCGAGAGCGGGGGCTACGCCGTTCCGCCTCCGGCGCCACCGATGCCGATGATGATGGCGCGGGGCGAACGAGACTCGACGAATATCCAACCGGGCGAGCAGAAGCTGCAAGTCAGCCTGGCGATGACCTTCGAACTTCAATGAAAAAGGGCCGCGCGGCGGGTGCCGCACGGCCCATTCTGTATAATGATTTGGACGCGTCTAGCGGACGGTTCCGCGCCGGATCAGGTTGACGATCGCGAGCAGGATGATCGCGCCGATAAGCGAATAGAGAAACGTCTCGATCGTGAGCCCGGAATTGATGCTGCCGCCGAACAGCAGGCCGGCAATCACCGCACCAACGATTCCGACGACGATGTTGAGGATAATGCCCTGTTGAGCATCCGTGCGCATGATGAGACTTGCAAGCCAGCCGCAGATACCACCGACGATCAGCCAGATGATAATACCCATGAGCTTTCCCTCCTGTTTTCGGCAGCCGCAGGGTGCGCGGCCACCGTTCCGGCACCACAGACGCGTGATGCCCGCCGGTTGTTCCGGAAACGGAGCAATCTGTCCAGATTTTCGGCTGGAGGGCCGCGGAAAAGCTCTATCGATATTGCGGCGTAACGAAGCCGCGGCGCGTCAGTAGCGCTGCTGCTTTTCGTATTGGTCGCGATACTGCTTGATGCGCGTCACCCGCAGTCCGGGCATGCCGCTGCGGTCGACCGCGCGTTGCCAGCTCGTGAATTCCTCAAGGCTGAGCGTGTAGCGCTTGCAGGCTTCGTCGACGCTGAGGAGACCGCCTGCGACGGCGGCGACAACCTCCGCCTTGCGGCGAACGACCCAACGAGTCGTGCTGACAGGCGGCAACGAGTCGAGCGTCAACGGCTCGCCGAGCGGTCCGATGACCTGGGCGGGACGAATCTTCTGGTTCTCGAGCATTCCCGTTACACCTGCTTAATCATTGCCACTGCGCCTCGGTTTAATCGGCGCGCTTAAAAATATTCTGAAACGCGCTGGTTAATTTGCCGGTCAATCCCCCTTACGCTCCCTTAACCCTGCCGCTTCCTCGGCAAACGTTCCTCCAAGCATCTTCAACGCATCGCGCCACCCGTCGCCTCCCGAGAGGTAGCAAGCGATGGCGTCCTCTCTCGAGCGCTCGTCGGAATCCGCGCCCGAATCCAGGAGGGCGAGGAACTCGTCGAGGCTGAGCGGTGCTCCCGTATCGCTACGAAAGTTCCTCTCGTGACGCGCCAAACCTCATCCCTCCGCTCTTCATTGCTTCCACCGCTCTAGTCTGCAGGAGTGAAATTCGGGTAAAGAGCGCGATAAGACACCTCCAATGCGGATAGATTTTCAGCTGCGCCGCCCTTCGGGACAGGCAAGGATCGTCGTCGCCATGTCGGGCGGCGTCGATAGCTCGGTCACGGCCGCGCTCGCCGCGCGCACCGGAGCGGAGGTGCTCGGGGTCACGCTTCAGCTCTACGATCATGGCGCGGTCGTGAGGCGGTCGGGCGCCTGCTGCGCCGGTCAGGACATCTACGATGCCAAGCAGGTCGCCGATCGGCTCGGAATCGCCCATTACGTGCTCGATTATGAAAGCCGCTTCCGCGAAGGCGTGATCGACCGCTTCGTCGACGAATATGCGCACGGACGAACGCCGGTGCCTTGCGCATCGTGCAACCAGGGCGTGAAGTTCGTCGATCTCGTCGCCTTTGCGCGGGAGCTGGGGGCCGATTGCCTCGCGACGGGCCATTATGTGCGGCGGGTCGTCAACGGCGACCGCGCCGAACTCCACAAGGGCGCCGATCCGCGCCGCGACCAGAGCTATTTCCTCTACGGCACGACGCGCGAGCAGCTTCAATTCCTCCGCTTCCCGCTCGGCGATCTTCCCAAGGACGACGTCCGCCGGATCGCAGCGGAGCTGGAGCTGGAAGTTGCGGGCAAGCCCGATAGCCAGGACATCTGCTTCGTTCCCGATGGCGACTACGCATCGCTCGTGAAGAAGCTTCGTCCGGAGACCGAGGCGGCAGGCGACATCGTCGACCTCGACGGCCGCGTGCTGGGCCGGCACCGGGGCGTGGTCCACTTCACGGTCGGACAGCGCCGCGGAATCGAGATCGGCGGCCAGAGCGAACCGCTTTACGTGGTCGGGATCGAGCCGCAGCGTGCCCAGATCGTGGTCGGGCCGCGGCGGGCGCTCGCCGTCAAGGCGATGCGCGTGGCGGACTGGAATTGGCTCGGCGAAGACCAGCGCGAGGTGAACGTCAAGGTGCGCTCGCTCGCTGCAGCCGTCCCCGCGGTCCGCGACGGTGAATCGATTCGCTTCCGCCAGGCCGAATTTGGCGTTGCTCCGGGGCAGGCGGCAGTGCTGTACGATGGGTCCCGGATGCTCGGCGGCGGCTCGATCGCCGAGACTGTCCCGGCCGGTGAGAGCGCGATGGATGCCGCCGCCGCTTAGCGCGGGCGTGCTGCTCTTCCGCGAGCAGGGCTCCGGCACCGAAGTGTTGCTGATCAAGCCCGGCGGTCCGTTCTGGCGCAACAAGGACGTCGGCGCGTGGATGATTCCCAAGGGCGCGGTCGAGCCCGGCGAGGTTCCGGCCGAAGCCGCGCTGCGTGAGTTCGAAGAAGAGACGGGGACTCGGTTGACCGCAATGCCGTTCCCGCTGGCCAGGATCCGGCAGGCCGGCGGCAAATATGTCGAGGCGTTCGCTCTCGAGGGCGACCTGGATCCGGCGGGGGTTACCTCCAACGACTTCGAGGTCGAATGGCCGCCGCGGAGTGGCATGTTCGAGCGCTTTCCGGAAGTTGTCGAGGCGCGGTGGATGTCTCTTGAGGATGCGAAGCTGATGATGCTTCGGAGTCAGCTGCCGCTGCTCGACGCGCTCGAGGCGAAACTTCGCCAAACCTAGCGTTGCTCGCCGCTGAGCTCCCGAATCCTGCGATAGGTATCGAGAACCGAGCGCCTGGCCTCGTCTGCCACGCGCCGCGAACTCGAGACGGCATCGGACTCGCCGCGTGCGACGAGGATGGCTGCCCCCGCGCGCACCGTTGCTTTCTCTTCGGAGCGGCAGGCGGTCGCCAGTTGTCGCTCGAAAGCCTGCACCGAAAGTCCCCCGGCGCTTGCCGCCCGGGAAGTCGCGAACAGGCATTGCACATAGGTCCCGTTGGCATCGTCCGCCGCCGCCAACATGCTCTGCGAAACCGGCTCGGCGCCGATCAGCAGGGCAATCGCGATCACGCGGGCCCCCTCACAGCTGGAACTGCCCGACGATCACCGTCTGGCACCGGCCGCCGATGATTGCGCGGCCGTCCTCCAGCCGACAGTGAAGCATGCCGGTCCGGGAGCTCGCCTGCAGCGCCGTGAACTCGTTACGGCCGAGGCGCTTGGTCCAATAAGGCGCAAGCGCCGCGTGAGCCGACCCGGTCACCGGATCCTCGTCGATTCCGAGATAGGGAACGAACACTCGGCTGGCGACGTCCTGCTCCTTTCCTCGTGCGGTGACGACCGCCATTCGGCGGATGGACTTCAGCGCGGCAAATTCCGGCTTGACCGCGCGCACGGCGGCTTCGTCGGCGACCTCGACGATCGCGGCATCATTGTAGCCGTCTGCGAGCCAGACAGGGCTTTCGGCGAGCCCGAGCGCCCGGCACAGTTCGGGCTCGCGCGCTTCGCTGAGGTTTGCCGCGCGCATGTCGAGCTCGAGCAGGTCGTCGCGCCGGGTGACGGTGAGAACGCCGGCCTTGAGTGTTTTGAAGCGGACGGGATCGCTGTGGATTAAAACATGCCCGGCTGCCAGCGTGGCGTGGCCGCACAGTTCGACCTCGCTCACCGGAGTGAACCAGCGCAGGTCGTAATCGGCCTCGCCGTCGCCGCTCGGCACGACGAAGGCGGTTTCGCTGAGATTATTCTCCGTGGCGATCGCCTGCATCAGGTTGTCGTCGAGCCAGCGCTCGAGCGGCATGACGGCTGCCGGGTTGCCGGTCAGCGGACGGTCGGCGAAGGCATCGACCTGGAAGAATGGCAGGCTCGTCACGTTGCTCGCTCCGTAATCTCCTGGGGCAACATCGTCTCACGATCGGTCTGCCCCTCGGGATCGACGTGGATCAGTATCTCAGTGCCCGGGAACCGCTGCTGAAGTTCTTCTTCGACGATATCGAGGCGGTCGTGTGCCTTCTGGACCGTCCAATCGGCGGGAACCCAAACGTGGAACTGCGCGAAATAATGCGTGCCGCTGCTGCGGGTCCTGAAGTCGTGAAGGCCGGCGAGCTCGGGATATTCCTTTGCCGCAGCGAGGAAGCGTTCGCGCAGCTCGTCGGGCCATTCGCGATCCATCAGCTGATTGAGCGCGTGGCTCGATGCGCTCCAGGCGCCCCACAACAACCATGCGGCGATGAGCACTCCGAACACGGCGTCCGCGCCCTTGAGCTTCGCATATTGGTCGAGCGCCAGCGCCACGATCACCGAGCCGTTGAGCATCAGGTCCGACGAATAATGCAGCCGGTCGGTGCCGATCGCGAGCGAGCCCGTGCGTTTGACGACGTGACGCTGGTAGCTGATCAGCGCGGCAGTCAGCACCATCGCGACGACGGAGACACCGATGCCGAGCTCGGCATCGGTGGTCGCGGCGCCGACGAGCAAACGCTGCACCGCGCGAAAACCGATGAAGATCGCCGAGATGGTGATTAGGATGACCTGCACGAGGGAGGCGAGCGCTTCCGCCTTGCCGTGTCCGAAGCGATGCTCGTAATCGGCAGGCTGGGCCGCAATGCGAACGCCGAGCAGGACGACGAGGCTTGCGACGAGGTCGAGCCCGCTGTCCGCGAGGGAACCGAGCATCGCGGTGGAATCGGTCCGATAGGCGGCCCAGGTCTTAAGGGCGATGAGGGTGACCGCCATCGCGATGCTGGCCATTGCGGCTCGGGCCGTCAGCCTGGATCGCTCCTCGGGAGTGATGCTGCCCGCTGTCATGGATAAAGCAGGCCTTCGGACCAGCTGCCGTCCGGGGTTCGGGTGAACAGCCGCCGTTCGTGCAGCCGATGGGGACGATCCGTCCAGAACTCGATGCGATCGGGAACGACCCGATAGCCACCCCAATGCTCGGGCCGCGATACATCGACGCCCTCGAACCGCTCCTTCATCTTTTCGTAGCGCCCCTCAAAATGCGCGCGGCTTTCGAGCGGCCTCGATTGGTCGGAAGCCCAGGCGCCGAGCTGGGAGTCTCGCGATCGGGTGGCGAAATAGGCATCCGCCTCCTCGTCCGAGACAGGTTCGACCGTGCCCTCGATCCTCACCTGGCGACGCAGCGACTTCCAATGGAAGAGGAGCGCCACGCGCGGATTGTCGCTGAGCTGCTCGCCCTTTGCGCTCTGCTCGTTGGTGAAGAAGACGAAGCCTGCCGGACCGTGGCCCTTCATAAGCACCATCCGGACGTGAGGTCCGCCGTCGGTGCCCGCCGTGGCCAGCGCCATTGCATTGGCGTCGTTGGGCTCGCTTTCACGCGCCATGGCGAACCATTCGTCGAACAGCTGGAACGGATCGGTCCCCATCGTGCGTTGGCATTAGGCTTGGGCTTGGCGCAACGGCAAGCCATCTGGTCAGCAAGGGACTGTTACGGCATGGGAGCAATATGGCACTCGACCTCTACCAACGCCTGGGGCTGAAGCGCGGCGCTAGCGAGGCGGAGATCAAAAAGGCCTATCGAAGCCTCGCCAAGCAGCTTCATCCCGACCGCAACAAGGACAATCCCGACGCTGCGAAGCGCTTCGGCGAAGTGACCCAAGCCTACGACCTCCTGTCCGACAAGGACAAGCGGGCGCAGTACGACCGCGGCGAGATCGACGAGGACGGCAACCCCAAAATGCCATTCGGCGGCGGCTTCGGCGGTTATTCGCGCGGGAGTGGCGGACCGCAACCCGGAGCAGGTGCCGCGGGGTTCGAGAACTTCAACTTCGGCGGGGCGGATGCGGCCGATATCAGCGATCTGTTCGAAGGCCTGTTCGGCGCCGCGGGAGCGGCACGGGGCCGGGGCGCTGGCGGGTCGTTCGGCGGCTTTCGCCAGCGCGCAGCGCCGCCGCAGAAAGGGGCCGACGTCGCTTATCGACTCAAGGTCGCGTTCGATGACGCGGTCGCGCTCAAGGCGCAACGGATCACGCTCGCGGACGGGAAAACGATCGACCTCAAGCTTCCGCAGGGGCTCGAGGACGGAACCAAGATCCGGCTGGCCGGGAAGGGCCAGGACGGGCCCGGCGGCCGCGGCGATGCGATCGTGACGATCGAAGTGGGGCCGCACCGTTTCTTCAAGCGCGAAGGGGTCAACATAAGGCTCGACCTCCCCGTCACGCTAAAGGAAGCCGTGCTCGGAGCGAAAGTGAAGGTGCCGACGCCCGAGGGTCCGGTGATGCTGACCATTCCCAAGGGAACGAGCTCGGGCAAGGTCTTGCGGCTGAAGGGCCGCGGCTTCACCGCCAAGGACGGCAAGCGCGGCGATCAGCTGGTCAATGTCGAAATCGAGATCCCTTCGGGCGATCCGTCGCTCCAGAAGTTCGCCGAGAGCTGGGAAGGCGGCGGCAACCCGCGCGCGGGGCTCGGGGTCTAGGTAAAGCCGCGCCGTGAGAGACCATTCACCGCTCTCTCCCGAGGAACGGCGCAAGCGTCTGGCGACGATGCGCGCGGCCTTCGGGACGGAGGTCGAGGAAAAGCTCAAGCCGAGGCTGACGGCATGGGAGGTCGTCAAGCGGGTCGCGATCGGCGTCTATAACGACGGCTTCATCCACGCCGGCAACCTCGCTTATTTGTCGATTGTCGCGCTGTTCCCGTTCTTCATCGTCGCCGCCGCGGTCGCGCATTTGCTGGGCCAGGGCCAGGACGCGATGCTGACGGTCACCAACGTCCTCCGACGGCTTCCGCCGGACGTCGCGAGCACGCTTCGCGAACCGATCATGGAGGTGCTGACGGTTCGGACGGGAACCTTGCTGTGGCTCGGCGGGATCGTCGGGCTGTGGACGGCGACCAGCTTCATCGAAACCATCCGAGACATCCTGCGGCGCGCCTATGGCGTGAAATATTGCGCGCCGTTCTGGGAATATCGGCTCGGCTCCATCCTCCTCATCCTCGGCGCGGTTCTGCTCCTGATGGTCGCCTTCGCGCTCAGTGCGGCGCTGACCATCGCGCATCACTTTATCGTCGAACAGCTGCCGCTGGCGCAGGACGTCGGGCATACGCTCGGCCTCTATCGGTTCGTTCCAGCAGGGACCTTGTTTTTCATCTTCTACGGCCTGTTTTACGCGCTGACGCCCGCGCGCTACCGCAAGCCCGATTGCAAGAAATGGCCCGGCGCATTGCTGATCACCGCCTGGTGGCTTGGTACTGCGGAGCTCCTGGGGCCGGTCCTCAGCCTGTTCGGCGGCTACACACGGACCTACGGTAGCCTCGCCGGGGTGATGATCGCGCTGATCTTCTTCTTCGTGGTCGGGCTCGGCGTCGTCATCGGAGCGGAGCTCAACGCGGCGCTGGCGGAAAGCGGCGCCACGGCGCTAAAGGGCGAAATCTATACCGGGCCGTACACGGACGAGCTTGATGTCGAGGAACCACAGCCCGGTGAAGACGTCGAACCCGTATTGCAAACAGGGGGGCCGCAACTTTGAGCCAGTTGATGCAGGGCAAGCGCGGGTTGATCATGGGGCTTGCCAATGATCGGTCTCTAGCGTGGGGCATCGCGCAGGCGCTGGGTAACCACGGCGCGGAGCTCGCTTTCTCCTACCAGGGCGAAGCGCTGGAGAAACGGGTGCGCCCGCTCGCGGCGGAACTCGGCTCCGACATGCTCATCGATTGCGACGTTAGTAGCATGGACGCCCTCGACGCCGCCTTCGCGGAGATCGCGAAGAAGTGGGACAGGATCGACTTCCTCGTCCACGCGATCGGCTATTCGGACAAGAACGAGCTTCGCGGAAAGTTCGTCGACACGTCGATGGACAATTTCCTGATGACGATGAACATTTCGGTCTACAGCTTCGTCGCGGTCGCTCAGCGCGCGCGCAAGCTGATGACGAACGGTGGCTCACTTTTGACGCTGACTTACTATGGCGCGGAGAAGGTGATTCCCCATTATAACGTCATGGGCGTCGCCAAGTCGGCGCTCGACACCAGCGTCAAATATCTCGCCGCAGACCTCGGGCGCGAGAACATCCGGGTCAACGCGATCTCGGCCGGCCCGATCAAGACGCTCGCGGCAAGCGGCATCGGCGACTTCCGCTACATCATGAAGTGGAACGAATATAATTCGCCGCTCCGCCGCAACGTGACCATCGAGGATGTCGGCGGAGCGGGCCTCTACCTCCTCAGCGATCTTTCGTCGGGCGTCACGGGCGAAATCCACCACGTCGACGCGGGCTACAATGTCGTCGGCATGAAGGCCGAGGACGCGCCGGACATCAGCACCGTTTGATGGCCGCGGTCGCCCGTCACCTCAGCATCAGCGGGAGGGTGCAGGGCGTTTTCTTCCGGGCGTGGTCGCGGGAGCAGGCCGATGCGCTGGGCGTCGCGGGATGGATCCGCAATCGCCCCGACGGTCACGTCGAAGCCCATGTCGAGGGCGAACAAGCCCAGGTCGAGGAAATGATCGGGCGTTTGAGGAGGGGACCGCCGGCCGCTCAGGTCGACGACGTTCGAATTTGGGATGCCGACGTCTGCGACTTCGACGGGTTCGAGGTGCGGCATTAGTTCCCTGGCGTAAGCCGCGGGCGAGGAGACTGCGAAGCAGGGTTCTCTCTCCGCCAACCTTAAGGAAAGCGTTTGGCGCTCCTGCGCCCCGGCCTTCGCCGGGGAACTAGGAAGCGAAGGGGTCGCGTACCAGGATCGTATCGTCGCGCTCAGGCGAAGTGCTGACCAGCGCGACGGGGCAACGAATGAGCTCCTCAATGCGGCGGACATATTTGATCGCGCGCGCCGGTAGGTCGGCCCAGCTCCGCGCGCCCTGGGTCGTGTCGCACCAGCCCTTTATCTCTTCGTAGACAGATTCGACCCGCATCTGGTCCGCGGCGTGGGCGGGGAGGTAGTCGATCTTCTTCCCGTCGAGCATGTAGCCGGTGCAGACCTTCACCGTTTCCAGCGTGTCGAGCACGTCGAGCTTGGTGAGCGCGATCCCGGTCACTCCGCCGACCGCGACGGCCTGGCGGACCAGGACGCTGTCGAACCAGCCGCAGCGGCGCTTACGGCCCGTCACCGTCCCGAACTCGCGGCCTCGCTCGCCCAGTTCCTGCCCCACCTCATTGTCCTGCTCGGTCGGGAAGGGGCCCGATCCGACGCGCGTCGTGTAGGCCTTGGTGATGCCGAGCACGAAACCCGCCGCCGAAGGGCCGGTCCCGCTGCCCGAGGCGACGGTGCCCGACACGGTGTTGGAGGAGGTAACGAACGGATAGGTGCCGTGGTCGACATCGAGCAACACGCCCTGCGCGCCCTCGAACAGGATGCGCCTGCCGTTGCGCCGTGCCTGGTCGATCTCCCGCCATACCGGGCGAGCGAAGGGCAGGACAAAGCCGGCGATCTCGGCGAGGTCGCCCTTCAGCCGCTTGCGGTCGACTGGGGGCTCGCCGAAGCCGGCGCGAAGCGCGTCGTGGTGGGCGCAAAGCCGGTCGAGAAGGGGATCGAGATCGTCGAGCTGCGCAAGGTCACATAGCCGGATGGCGCGGCGGCCGACCTTGTCCTCATAGGCCGGGCCGATGCCGCGGCGCGTGGTGCCGATCTTGCCCGCACCGCTTGCGTCTTCGCGGAGCGCGTCGAGGTCGCGGTGGATGGGAAGGATTAACGGGCAATTGTCGGCTACCATCAGCAGGTCCGGAGTCACATCCACGCCCTGCTCGCGGATGCGCTCGATCTCCGCTTTCAGCGCCCAAGGGTCGAGCACCACGCCATTGCCGATGACCGACGGAGTGCCGGTGACGATTCCGCTCGGAAGCAGCGAGAGTTTGTAGGTCTTGCCCTCGACGACCAGCGTATGGCCGGCGTTGTGGCCGCCCTGGAAGCGGACGACCATGTCGGCGCGGCTCGCCAGCCAGTCGACGATCTTGCCCTTGCCTTCGTCGCCCCACTGGGCGCCGATGACGGTGACGTTTCCCACTTTTGTGCTTCCTGTTTTGCGGCCCGCGCGGCTCTAGGGGGTGCAGCGCCGTGCGTCCAGCGCCCGCAACTGGTCATTGAGCCAGCGGAACAGAAAGGGGGGCTGGACGTATTGCAGTTCCGTTACCTGCACAATCGAAGGGGAAAGCTGATGAAGACCACCACCGTTTTGGCGATTGCGCTCGGCCTCGGTTCGCTCGCGGCCTGCAACAAGAGCCCGCAGCAGGAAGCCGCCGATAATTACGAAGCCAATGTCGACAATTCCGCCGACCAGATGGAAGCGAATGTCGACAATTCTGCCGACGCGATGTCGGCGAACGCCGACAATGCCTCGGACGCGATGAAGGCCGCCGCCGACAACAAGTCCGACGCGATGAAGAACGCTGCCGACAACACCGCCGACGCGATGACCAACAACTCGCACTGAATTCCAACGACCGGCCGCTCGCACGCAGGCGGCTGGTTCCAGGGGCGCTCCGAGAGGGGCGCCCTTTTTCGTCAGAAGCTCAGCGGAATGACCTCGCGTACTCCCGGAAGTTCGCCCAATTGCCTTGCGACCGGAGATGCGATCGGGTCGTCGACGGCGACCAAGGCAACCGCTTCGCCTGCTTGCTCGCGGCGACCGAGGTTGAAGGTCGCGATGTTGATCCCGTTTTCGCCGAGCCTCGTCCCGAGCGCTCCGATGAAGCCCGGCGCATCGTCGTTGACGATGTAGATCATCTGCCCGTTGAGGTCGGCTTCGACCGGGATCCCGAAGATCTTCACGAGCCGAGGCGCGCGGTTGCCGAACAAAGTTCCTTCGACGCGCTTGTCGCCATGCTCCGTCCCCACGGTGACCGCGACGAGTGTGTGATAGTCGCCTTCGCCCTCGTTGCGGATCTCGCGAACGGCGATCCCGCGCTCCTTCGCGAGATAGGGGGCGTTGACCATGTTCACCGTGTCGGACCAGGTGCGCATCACGCCTGCAAGGACGGCACCGGTGATCGGCTTGATGTTGAGCTCGGCGGCCGCGCCTTCGACCTCGATGTCGATCGAGCGGATTTCGGTCCCGGCGATCTGACCCACGAGCAGCCCGAGCTTTTCGGCGAGACCCATGTAGGGCTTGAGGCGGGGCGCTTCCTCGGCCGGGAGCGAGGGAACGTTCACGGCGTTGGTGATCCCGCCGAGCAACAGATAGTCGCTCATCTGCTCGGCAATCTGGATCGCGACATTGACCTGTGCCTCCGTCGTCGAGGCGCCGAGATGCGGCGTGCAGATCAGCCCGCGCGTACCGAACAGTTCGTTTTCTTTCGCCGGCTCTTCCTGGAAAACGTCGAGCGCTGCGCCGGCGACACGGCCGCATTCGAGGGCCTCCTTCAGCGCCTCCTCGTCGATGAGGCCGCCGCGCGCGCAATTGACGATGCGGACCCCCTTCCTGGTCTTCGCGAGTGCCTCGCGGCTGAGGATTCCGCGCGTCTGATCGGTGAGCGGCGTGTGCAGCGTGATGAAGTCGGCACGCTTGAGCAACTCATCCAGTTCGACTTTGTCGACCCCGAGCTCGACCGCGCGCTCCGGGCTGAGGAACGGGTCGTAGGCAGCGACCTTCATCTTGAGCCCGTGCGCGCGGTCGGCGACGATCGAGCCGATATTGCCGCAGCCGATCAGGCCCAGGGTCTTGCCGGCAAGCTCGACGCCCATGAAGCGGTTCTTCTCCCACTTGCCCGATTGCGTCGACTGGTCGGCTTGCGGGATCTCGCGGGCCAGCGCGAACAGCATTGCGATCGCATGCTCGGCCGTCGTGATCGAATTCCCAAACGGCGTGTTCATGACGACGATGCCGCGCGCCGATGCGGCCGGTACGTCGATCGTGTCGACGCCGATTCCGGCGCGGCCGATGACCTTCAGGCGGGGGAGGGCGGCGTCCATCGCGGCGGCGTTGATCCGGGTCGAGCTGCGGACCGCGACGCCGTCGTACTGGGCGACGATCGCCTTCAGTTCCTCGGGCGAAAGGCCCGGCTTCTCGTCGACCTCGATGCCTCGCTCGCGAAAGATCGCCGCAGCTCTAGGGTCCATCTTGTCGGCGATGAGGACTCGTACTGGAGCGCTCATCGGCTTGCCTCCCACGCCCAGTCGAGCCAGGGTCCGAGCGCCTCGATGTCGCTCGTCTCTACCGTCGCTCCGCACCAGATTCGGAGGCCCGGCGGCGCATCGCGGTAGGCGGTGACGTCGAATGCCGCGCGCTCCTTCTCGAGCAGCTGGCCGATCGCCTTCTGTCGTGCACGGTTAGCTTCCTCGTCGGAGCGGTCGTTGAATTGCAGGCACACCGACGTGTTGGAGCGGATCGCAGGATCTCTGACGAGATGCTCGATCCAATTCGCCGACTGTACCCAGCGGTCCAGCGCCGCGGCATTGGCGTCGGCACGGGCGATGAGGCCCTGGAGCCCGCCCGTCCGTTCCGCCCAATCCAGGCAGAAGAGCCAGTCCTCGACCGCCAGCATCGAAGGCGTGTTGATCGTCTCGCCCTTGAAGATCCCCTCGATCAGCTTGCCGCTCTTCGTGAGGCGGAAGATCTTGGGCAGCGGCCGCGGCGCGGGCTCGTTCTCGAGGCGTTCGACCGCGCGCGGACTGAGCACCAGCATGCCGTGCGCGCCCTCGCCGCCGAGCGCTTTCTGCCAGCTGAAGGTGCCGACATCGATTTTCGCCCAGTCGATGTCCTGCGCGAATGCAGCCGAAGTGGCGTCGCAGATGCTGAGGCCGGTGCGATTTGACGAGATCCAGTCCGCGTTCGGAACCCGGACTCCGCTCGTCGTGCCGTTCCAGGTGAAGACGATGTCGCTCGCCGGATCGATCCCGCGAAGATCGGCGATCGCTCCATAATCGGCGGTGCGGGTATCGGCGTCGAGCCTGAGCTGCTTGGCGACGTCCGTGACCCAGCCGGCGCCAAAGCTCTCCCACGCGAGCATGGTGACGGGGCCTGCCCCGAGCAGCGACCAGATCGCCATCTCCATCGCTCCGGTGTCCGACGCGGGGACGATGCCCAGCCGATAATCGGCGGGAAGATGGAGCAATGCGTGGGTCCGCTCGATCGCGTCGGCGAGCTTCGCCTTGCCGATCGATCCGCGATTGGAACGGCCGAGCGCCGAGGTATCGAGCTTTTCCGCGCTCCAGCCCGGGGGCTTGGCGCACGGGCCCGACGAGAAATTCGGACGATTCGGAACATTATGGGGTTTTGCCGGTCGCACATCGGCGCCGGCGGCAATGGCTTCGGTCAATGTCACTCTCCTCGCAGAGAGCTCGCGCCGCGTTGGGACGGCGTGGCCCGGAAACAGGTGTAGCGGCCCCGGCGGCGTTGGCAATCGCCCGCGTGAACGTTTCGCATGCGACTCAGTGATTCCCCGCGAGAACGTTTCGCATGCGACTCAGTGATTCTATGTATGCTGCGGCGCACAACGGTCTGATTTTCAACCCGATCGATATGCCCAGGCGCCTCAGTTGAACAACTCATCGCGCTCAGCGGACAGTTCATCCCGACGGGCGGGTCCGCAGGTTGAATTCGTTAACCATCCGGAAGCACTGTCGGGTCAGCCGATGCGCGGAGGGCACTGCGAGGCGGCGGCGGGGGCTGGGGAGCTCCTAAAGTTGATGGAAAGGCGCGACGCGCATTGACGCGGCGTGCCTTGAGCTTTGGAGCGGGGACGCATGACGCAAGTACTGGCCGGCACGACGGCACTGTTCCGCGATCGCGATTTCTTCATCCATGATGGCAAGAAGCTCCGCCGCTTCCGTATTTCCGCTCCCCTCCAGGCTGCCCTCTTCGTCGTTCTTCTCGGTCTCGTCGCCTGGGCAAGCTTTGCGACTGCCCGGCTGATCACGCGGCCGCGCGTCGGTGTCTCGGCTTCGACCGAGATGCGCGCCCGATTGCTCGAGCAGCGCCAGGCGCTGATCGAAGCGGCGCTGACGGGACAAAAGATCGATGCGTCAATGATCCAGGCGGCTGCAACCAGCGGCCGTCTTGCCAAGGACGGGCCGCTCGCCCGCGTCGAGCAGCAGCAGCTCGAGCAGGCGGCGCTCGTCGCCCGGGCGCTCGACACCCGTTACCAGGTCACCGCCGAGGAGCTTCACAGGCTCGGTATCAAGCCCGCCGTAGCGGGTCAGCCGGCAGGCGTCGGCGGACCGTTCGAGAGCGTCGGCAATCCCACCTTCAAGGCGCTCTTCAACAGCTGGAAGAAGCTCGACCAGCTGCAGAACGACGTCATCGCCATTCCTTCCGACAAGCCGATCCAGGCCGCCGTCACCTTCACCAGCGGCTTTGGAGTTCGCGACGATCCGTTCCATCGCGGAGCGGCGATGCACCCGGGAATCGACCTCGCGGGCTCTTACGGCACGCCAATCTACGCGACCGCTGACGGCACCGTCACGCGCGCGGGCTGGAACAACGGCGGCTACGGCAACATGGTCGAGCTCGACCATGGCCGTGGAATCATGACGCGCTACGGCCATATGTCGGCCGTGCTCGTCCACGAGGGCGATCGCGTCACCCGCGGCGAGCAGATCGGCCGCATGGGCTCGACCGGCCGCTCGACCGGCAATCACCTCCACTACGAGGTTCGGATCGACGGTCATCCGGTGAATCCGATCCCGTTCATGAAGTCGACCGACTATGTGCTCGCCATGCAGAAGCGTGCCACTACGCCGTCGATGGACGCAGTGGGCATCGGCGGCCCGGACGGACAACACTAATCGCCGCTTGCTTGCCCCAAGGGCGAGCCATTCCTATCTCGCTGGCGTGAACGAGATCAGCCTTACCGAAAATGCCGCGAAGCGCGTCGCGTGGATCGCTGAGCGCCAGTCGAAGCCAGCGATACTGCGCCTGGCCGTCGACGGCGGCGGGTGCGCGGGTTTCACCTACAAGTTCGAGCTGGCGGACGCAGCCGAGGGGGACGACACCATAGCCGAGACCGACGGCGTGAAGCTTGTCGTCGATCCCATCAGCCTCGATCTCGTGCGCGGCTCGGCGGTCGATTTCGTCGAGGATCTAGGTGGGGCGGCGTTCAAGGTGCTCAACCCCAATGCTCAGTCCGGCTGCGGCTGCGGAAGCAGCTTCTCGGTCTAGCCGCGAGCCGCTAAGCGGCTCCTCGTGAAGATCGCAACCTACAATCTCAACGGCATCCGCGCGCGAATGCCGCGCCTGATCGAATGGCTGGATCGGGAGAATCCTGACGTTGCCTGCCTCCAGGAGCTGAAATGCGCCGACGAAGCGCTTCCGATCGCCGACATCGAGGCGGCCGGCTACGGCGCCGTCTGGCACGGGCAAAAGGGCTTCAACGGAGTCGCCGTCCTCGCGAAGGGCGATGCGCCGGAACTCCGCCGCGTCGGGCTGCCCGGCGACCCCGACGACACCCACAGCCGCTATATCGAGGCCGAAGTGAAAGGCGTGATCGTAGCGTCGCTCTATCTTCCCAATGGCAACCCGGTCGGTACCGAGAAGTTCGACTACAAGATCCGCTGGATGGAACGGCTGTGCGGACACGCGGCAGAGTTGATCCGACAGGAGCGGCCGGTCGTGCTGTGCGGCGACTGGAACGTCGTGCCCGAGGATCGCGACGTATTCTCTGCGCGAGCCACTGCGAATGACGCCGTGATGCAGCCGGAGGCCCGCGAGATGTGGCGGCGGATCGTCAACCAGGGCTGGACGGATGCCCTGCGCGCTCTGCGCCCAAAGGAAGAGAAGCTTTACACCTTCTGGGATTACACGGCGGGCTGCTGGCAACGCGACCTCGGCTTCCGCCTCGACCACCTGTTATGCTCACCCGAAGCTGCGGACCGCCTTCAAAGCGCGGGCGTCGATCGATGGGCACGCGGCGAGGAAAAGGCCAGCGACCACGCGCCAACCTGGGTGGAGTTGAGCTAGGCTGGTCGCGCGAATGGCGGCTTTGGGTGAACGTCGTTCAGCTCGACGGCGGTCAATTGCCTCCGCGATGCGGATCGCAACATCGGCACCGTGCTGGCCGAGCTCGATGCTTCAGGCCTGGCCGAAGACACCATCATCGTCCTGACCTCGGACCATGGCGATTTCGACGGCGCCCATCGGCTCCACGGAAAGGGCGCGACGGCGTATCGCGAGCAGAACAATGTCCCCCTGATCATCGTCCATCCCGACTTCCCCGGCGGCAGGGAATGCCGGACCGTCACGTCCCACCTCGATCTCGCTCCGACATTCGTTGCGATGAGCGCAGCGGCGCCTGAAAAAGCCGCCGCGATCACCCGGCACCTGCGCGGCAAGGACATTTCGCCCGCCGTCCGGAAGGGCGAGGCGGCAGGCCTCAACGATGTTCGCGAAGGCATGCTCTTCAACTTCAATATGTTCGCCTATTTCGACGGCGATTTTTCGGTCCGCGCCTATGAATTCATCCGCAAGGGCGGCAAGGGAGACCAGCTGAAAGAGGCTGGGATCATCCCCGACTTGAACAAGCGCGGCGCCATCCGGTCGGTCTTCGATGGCCGCTACAACTTTTCGCGCTATTTCTCGCCCAAGCAGCACAACCGGCCGACGACGATCGAGCAGATCTATGGCTTCAACGACCTGGAACTCTACGACATCGAAGCCGACCCCTTCGAGCAACACAATCTCGCGGCAGGCGAGGGTGCCGACAGGGACCTGGTGCTGGCCATGAACGAGAAGATGAACCGCCTGATCGACGAAGAAGTAGGTGACGACCCGGGCGACATGCTGCCGGCCGCGATGGACGGAGGCTGGGAAGTGTCGGCAGAGACGATGAAGGGCTTCTGAGGGCGCCCGCGTGCCCGACCCAGATTGGTCGAAGAACCTTGCCGAACTTCGGCCCGCGCCATGCAAAATGAACCGAACCGTCTTTTTGGGCAACTTATCCGGTTAATGGGTCATATCGGCACGCCAAACTCAAGGTAAGGCCAGCCCATCGCGTCGAGATTGGATTGTCTTCGTCGAGCGTAATTTTCGAAGACCGATCTTCTGTTCCCAACAAACTGAGCAAGAGCAAGTCGCGGAGCGATCGGTTGTCGCTTCCGTAGCACCATTATGGCGCCAACGGATCACGGCCACCCAGGGCCCGATCCTGAGGCCGAAGAAAGGACTCCCCAGAAATGAGCTTCAAAGGAACTTACTCGTCGGTACTCGATAAACTCATCTTCGCCGACGACAACAAGAGCGATACGCTTACGATCAGTCGGAGCCAGAACGGCTCGCTGCTCGGCAATGGCGGCTCGGTTTCGATCGCCGGCGGCTCTTCAACGGTTTCGAACACCAACATTATCGAAGCCTTCGGAAACGGCGGCAACGACACCATCCGCATCGATGAAACCAACGGACCGCTTCCGGTAGCGCAGCTGTTCGGCGGCGCCGGCAACGACAATCTGACGGGCGGGAGCGGCAACGACCTGCTCTCCGGCGATCAGGGCAACGACACGTTGCTCGGCGGCGCAGGCAACGACACCTTGCTTGGTGGCAACGGCAACGACGTTCTGACGGGTGGCTTTGGCAGCGACCATGTTTCCGGCGGCAACGGCAACGATCTCATGATCTGGAATCCCGGTGACGGAAGCGACGTGTTCGACGGCGGCAACGGATTGGACACGGCGCTGGTGAACGGTGGCGCTGCGGGTGAGGTCTTCACTGTCTCTGCGAATGGCGACCGCGTCGATTTCGAACGAACCGGTCCGGCGCCCTTCTCGATCGACATCGGCACCACCGAGCGCCTGACCGTGAACATGGGCGATGGCGATGACTCGTTTACCGAGACAGGGAATCTCGCCTCCTTGATCAATGTCACCGTCGACGGAGGCGCGGGAAACGACACGATCAATGGCGGCAACGGAAACGACACGCTCCTGGGCGGCTCCGGCAACGACACGTTTTCCGCGGGCGACGGCAATGACCTGGTCGTCGGGGGCCAGGGAAGCGACACCGCCGTCCTCGGCGCGGGAAATGACGTGTTCCGCTGGGACCAGGGCGACGGCAGCGATCATGTCGACGGCGGAGCAGGGTCCGATGAAATGATCTTCAACGGCTTCGCCAATGCGGAGACGTTCACGCTCTCGGCCAAGGCGGGGGGTGGCTCGCTGCTCACTCGCGACCTCGGCAATATCGTCATGGACCTCACCAGCATCGAGAAGGTCACGATCAACGCGCTGCAGGGCGCCGACAACATCCACATCAACGATCCGTCTGGAAGCGGATTGTCGGAGATCGACGTCAACCTCGGCGTCAATGGGGTCGGCGACGGCGCATCCGACACCATCTCAATCAACGACGACGCGCATCTGGACGTCGTCAACAATGGTCACGGGGACATCCTTGTCACTGGAGCATCCGGAGCGACCATTCACGTCACCGGCTTTGAAGCGGCGAACGATCATCTGGTCATAAACGGCCAGCCGTTCGTGATCTAGGCTTTAAGCAATTCTCGGGCCGCCCCATCCCAGGGGCGGCCCTTGAACGTGCGTGCTCATCCTCAAGCCATCCGTCCCTGGAGTTGATCCTTGAACGCTTCTCAGAACCCGGTCGGAGGCCTGCGTGGCGCCATTGGCAAATGCAGGACCCACGTAATCAGTTTCGCCATCTTCAGTGGCCTTTTGAACCTGCTGTTCATCGTCCCGATGCTTTACATGCTGCAGGTCTACGACCGCGTGATTCCAACGCGCGGCCAAGGGACGCTGCTCGTCTTGACCGTCGTCCTCCTGACCGGGCTAGCGACGCTCGCTGCGCTCGATTGGGCCCGATCGCGTGTTCTGGTGAGAGCCAGCCTGCGACTGGAACGCGAACTTGCGGGTCCGCTGCTTAGCGCCATGCTCGCCAGAGGCGACCGGCCCATGGAGGCGGTCGCACGCCAGCCGATGCGCGACTTCGATACGCTGCGACAGGCCTTGACCGGTCCAGCACTGCTCGCCCTGTGCGACGCGCCTTGGGCACCGATCTACATCATCATCAGCACGATCATCCATCCAGCGCTGGGGCTGTTGATCCTGGCCGGCGCCGCGTTGCTTGCAGCGATCGCGTGGCTCAACGAACGCGCCACTGGCCGCGGGCTTCGCGTCGCGACCGAAGCGGCGCATCGCGCCTACGCGAGCCAGGAGCAGGTCGTCGCCGGTGCTGAAAACGTGCGTGCACTCGGCATGCGTGCGGCAATGGTCGAGCGACACGTCGGAGAGCGCGCAACCATGCTCGCGCATCAGACGGACTCCAACTTCAAATCAGTCAGCTATGTGGCGGCAAGCAAGTTCCTGAGGCTGATGCTGCAGTCGCTGTCGCTCGGGCTCGGCGCCTGGCTTGCGATCGACAACAAGGTTTCCGCAGGCGCAATTTTCGCTGCTTCGTTTCTTGCGGGGCGGGCCCTGCAACCGATGGAGCAGCTTCTCACCGCCTGGCCATCCCTGGTGAGGGCTGCGGCCGCATACCGGAAGCTATCGGACCTCCTGGAGAGCGCGGCCCCTTCGGTTGCCCGCACCGTCCTTCCGCGCCCCCTAGGCAGGGTTCAGATTGAGCAGGTCACGGTCGGGCGCACCGTCGACAAGCGCGTCCTGACCAACGTGAACGTGACGTTCGAGCCAGGCGAAGTCATCACGATCGTCGGCCCAAGCGGTGCCGGCAAATCGACGCTGATGCGCGTCATTGCGGGTGCTGCGCTTCCTGACGCCGGGCTGGTCCGGATCGACGGCGCAAGGCAAGCCGATTGGGATATGGAGCGCCTTGGCCGTCACATCGGCTATTTGCCGCAATCGGTCTCGCTGTTCGCCGGCACGGTCAAAGAGAATATCGCCAGATTCGCGACGGATCAGGATGCGGCTGCGATCGACGAACAGGTCGTCCAGGCGGCCCGCTCCGCACTCGCCCATGACATGATCCTTCGACTGCCCGACGGCTATGACACGATGCTGGGTTGGGAAGGGCAGGGCGTGTCGGCGGGCCAGGCGCAGCGGATCGCCCTCGCGCGGGCTCTCTTTCGCGATCCCGTCCTGCTTCTCTTCGACGAACCGAATGCGCATCTCGATTCCGAAGGCGAGGCGCAGCTGCTGCAGACGATCGTGGCGGCCAAGGCGCGCGGTGCGACGACTGCAATCATTGCTCATCGCCTGTCTGTCCTCTCGGTGTCGGACAAGATCCTCGTGTTACGCGACGGCCGCGTTGAAGCGTTCGAAGAACGCGAGCGGCTCGTTGCCCGGCTGCAGGCGCCCAGCGCCGACCCCGATGCTCATACGATTCAGAAGAGAGGCGCCAACCAATGAATGCGCTCACTCGTCCAGGGGGTCTCGCCGCGGCACCCAGTGTCACTCGCATTGAGATCGGGATCGATGATCCGTCCCCCGAACTTCGCATCGGCGCTATCGTCGCCGTCCTGTTTTTCGTCCTGTTTGTCGGCTGGGCCGCCTTCGCGCCGATGGACGCCGCAGCCTTCGCGGCGGGCCAGCTACAGGTGTCTGGTCAGCGCCAATCCGTACAGCACCGTGACGGCGGGGTTGTTGCCGCCATCCACGTCCGCGAAGGTCAAATGGTCCATGCCGGGGACGTTCTGATCGAGCTGAAAGGCGATGAGATCCGCGCGCAAGAACGAGCTCTGGCGTCCCAACTGCTGAACCTCTTTGCGCAGCAGCACAGGCTCGAGGCCGAACAAGCTGGCGCCTCGTCAGTCGTGTGGCCGAGCTCATTCGACGGTGTTGATGCGTCGAGTGCCCAAATAGCCGGGGCGATCGCGCTCCAGGACAGGGAGTTCAGCGCCCGACGAACGCTTCTCGCGGCGCAGTCGCAGGTCTTCATCCAGCAGGCAGCGCAGGCTCAAGAGACCGCCGGCGGATACAGTTCTCAAGCGCGATCTTCGGCAGAGCAGGAGAAGCTGATCGAGGAAGAACTCAACAGCCTCAAGCCGGTCGCCGAGAAGGGTTTCGTCTCGATGTCGCGAATCCGTTCGTTGCAGCGTGCACAGGCGGAACTTGCGGGAGAACGCGGTCAGGCCCGAGCGGGGGCGGGAGAGGCAGATCTTTCGGCAGGCGCCGAACGGTTACGCGAGCTCGAGGCCGAGAAGACATATCGTGAGCGCGCGAGCGATGAACTCAAGGATGTCGTGTTCCAGATCGACGAGCTCTCGCCGAAATACCAGGCCGCGCGCGAAGAGGTGCGGCAGCTCGACATCCGCGCTCCGGTGACCGGCACCGTCGTCGGCCTCAACGTTTTCACCGTCGGCGGGGTGGTTGGCGCGGGGCAGAAGCTGATGGACGTCGTTCCCGAGCATGCAAGCCTCGTCGTCGCCGCGCGAATCCTGCCTGACGATGTCGACGATATCGCCGTCGGCCGATCGGCAGAGGTGCGCTTCAGCGGCCTGCACGACCGCGGACTGCCGCTTCTTTCGGGTGTCATGACGCGTCTATCGCCCGATGTCCTGACGGACGAGAAAACGGGCGAGTCCTTTTACACCGCCGAATTCGAAGTGCCCGAAAGCGAGATCGCCAAAGTCGAGGCGATACGCGGTCCGCGGTTCCAGCTTCGCCCGGGATCTCCGGTCCAGGTTACGATACCGATCCGCAAACGTACCGCCTTGCAATATGCATTCGAGCCGCTCGTCGATGCGATGCACCGCAGCGGCGGCGAGCACTGAGTGATCGAGAAGATTCGCCCCAGGCCGCCGGAGATTCCGGCGACTCAACCGCGAGTTACAGCGCCTTCTCGTAAATCCGGTAGCGATGGTTGACCTTCGCGCTCGGAAGTTCGGCGATCGATAACATTCCCTTGTTGTCCTCCAGGATCCAGCCGAACTCGCCGTGGGTCGCGCCATATTTGCTGACTGCGTCGCGCCGCGTGAATTCGATCATCATGAAAGCGAGCTGGCTGGCGAGGCGGCTATGGTGGAGTTTCTTGGAGACGCCCATCAGCGGCACGCGCACGCGCCGAGTGCGCGGCTTCCTCAGCCGCCACAGGAGCTTGACGAAATTGAATGGGAAGAGCTCGCCGTTCAAATCCTTGATCAGCTCATTGATGTCGGGGATGGTCAGCATGAAGGCGACCGGCTCGCCATCGACCTCGGCCACGCGGACCAGTTCGTTGAAGATGATGGGCTTCAGCTTCTTGCCCGCGTAGGCGATCTCCGCCTCGGTCAGCGGAACATAACCCCAATTGTGGGACCAGGCTTCGTTGAGCAGATTGAGGATGAGCCGGGATTCCTCGGCGAACTTCGACTTGTCTATCTGGCGGATTCGGATCTTCGGATTGCGCTCGCCCATTTCGATGAGCCGGTTGATCTTGGGGTCGTTCCAATGCGCGATGTTGACCTCGTAGGTCAGGAGGTCCTTCGCCTTGGCGTAGCCCGCGGCCTCGATCCAGGCGCGATATTCCGGCCGGTGGTGGCCCATCATCGCCGTCGGGTCCTCTCCGAAGCCTTCGATCTCGAGCCCGGGCTCGTCCCAGATCGACAGGCTGATCGGACCCAGCGCCTGAGTCATCCCTTGCGCTCGGAGCCAGTCCTCCGCGGTGGCGATCAGCGCCGCCGCGGCTTCTGCGTCGAGCGCTTCGAACATGCCCCAATTGCCGATGTCCTTGCCCATATGCTCCTGGACGAGATCGTCGACCTGCGCGCTGATCCGTCCAACGACCTTGCCGCCGCGCTCGGCCAGCCAGAGCTGGGCGCGGGCATGTTCGAACCAGGGGTTCTTGCCCGGAGTGATGAGCCCGTGGACCTCGTCCTTCAGGGGCGGGACCCAGTGGGGATCGTCCTTGTAGACCTCCCACACGAAGTCGACGAAGGCTTTCCTATCCTTCTTGGTGCGGACGGGGCGGATGGTGGCTGGCGCGCTGTTCATGGGGGAGGGCTAGCGGCTCGCCCTGCATTCGTCATCCCCGCGAACGCGGGGACCCAGATTTTTAACCTGGCTAAGTTCCCGCTTTCGCGGGAATGACGAGAAGTTGTTTGGCCTAAGTCCCGCCACTATCTCCTGCCATTGGAAGACTTTCCGGAAAGACGATGAGCAACACCGCGACCCTTGAGCGCTCGACCGCCGCTGCCCCCGCGCAGCGCGCATCCGCGCGTGCCAAGGACGATGCGGCGATGCTGAAGGCCGCCGCGAACCTGACTCGGGACCTCAACGCGCCGAACTCGAAAATCTATTGGGCCGACATGATCGGCTCGGCGCTGCTCGGTTATGCGGCGTTGTTCGCAGCGGTATTAGTGAAGCCGACCTGGCTGGCGGTGGGCTGCGGTCTGGTCGCGGTGCCCGCACTCTATCGAGCCGGCTCGTTCATCCACGAGCTGACGCACATCAAGAAGGGCGCCGTCAAAGGCTTCCGCTTTACCTGGAACCTGGTCGTCGGCGTGCCGCTGCTGGTGCCGAGCTTCATGTACGAAGGCGTCCACAACCAGCACCACGCCAAGCGCTATTACGGGACGGTCGACGATCCTGAATATTTGCCGCTCGCGCTGATGCACCCATGGACCCTGCCGGTGTTCCTGATTGCCGCGGCGCTGGCGCCGATCGGGATGCTGATCCGCTTCGGAATCCTGGCGCCGCTGTCGTTGCTCTCGCCGCAGCTGCGCGCGGCAGTGGTCGGCCGCTATTCGGGCCTTCAGATCAATCCGAAGTTCGTGCGCCCGAAGCCCGAAGGCGATTTCGCACGCGATTGGGCCTGGCAGGAAACTGCAGCGAGCATCTGGGTGGTCGCGCTCCTGGCGATGGTCGCGACCGGCGTGATCCCGCTGCGCGCGTTCCTGATTTTCCTGGCGGTCTCGTCGGGCGTGATGTTCCTCAACCAGATCCGTACTCTCGTCGCGCATCTGTGGGAAAATGACGGCGAGCCGATGAGCGTGACCGCGCAGTTCCTCGACAGCGTCAACGTCCCGCCGCCGGCAACCCTGCCTGCGCTGTGGGCGCCGGTCGGACTGCGATACCACGCGCTCCACCACTTGCTGCCGGGCTTACCCTATCATGCGCTGGGCGAGGCACACCGCCGGCTTTGCAAGGAGTTGGAGAGCGGGTCTGCCTATCACGACTCTTCTCACCGCGGGCTCTCGCCGCTGGTCGTGCGGCTCGCAGGCAGAACCTTGACTAACGGACGCAAATCCGCTTGAGGGCAGCGCGTCCGGCGGGCTGAGGCTCGCCGTTGTCATTTGGGCTTTGCGCGGTCGCCCTAAGTGCCGCGTGGCCGGAGCTACCTCATACGGGCTCCCGACGAACGAAAGGAATGACCCATGCGCCATCGTGTTGGCGGCCGTAAGCTTCAGCGCACTTCCAGCCACCGTGCGGCTATGTTCCGCAACATGGCTGCGGCTCTCATCAAGCATGAGCAGATCACGACGACGACGGCCAAGGCGAAGGAGCTTCGCCCCTATGTCGAGAAGCTGATCACCCTGGCCAAGCACGGCGGCCTTTCGAACCGCCGCCTCGCCCAGTCGCGGCTGATGGATGATGCGCAGCTCGCCAAGCTCTTCGACGTGCTCGCGAAGCGCTATGCGAAGCGCGACGGCGGCTACACCCGCGTCATCAAGGCCGGCATCCGAGCATCGGACGCCGCCCCGATCGCGATCATCGAGTTCGTCGACCGCGACGTCTCGGCCAAGGGCCAGGACTCGGGCCCGGTCACGAGCGAGGAAGAGTTTGAGGCGGCCTAAGCCGCACTCAATGCTCACGAACCGCGTTGAAGTGCGCGCGCTGGATCGGCGCGAATAGATAGCCGAGAAGCGTCCGGCGGCCGGTTTTGATCATGACCGACGCCGGAACGCCCGGTTTCAGCATCTCCGGTGGAAGAAGCTTCTTTTCGCTTTCTGGAACGGCGACCTCGGCCTCGAAATAGAGCGTCCCATTTTGCTGGTCGGCCAGCGCATCCGCCGAAAACTTCTGGACCGAGCCTTTCACGACGGGCGCTTCGCGCGCGCCCGATGCGTCGAAACGCACCACCGCTTCCTGGCCGACGTGCAGCTTGTCGGCATCGCGCGGGGACACCCGGGCGACCACGACCAGCCGGCCTGCCTCCGGCACGACATCCATCAACGGCTCACCCGACCGGATCACGCCACCGACGGTGGTCGGCTTCATGCCTACGATCGATCCACCGACGGGTGCCCGGATCTCGATCCGAGCGAGCACCTGTTTGGCTGCCGTAAGCTTGTCCTGAGCTTCGGCCAGCTGGCTCTGGATTGTCCGAAGTGAATTGGCCGCATCGGCTTGCGCTTCGTTATCGGCCTGGAGCTCGAGGATCCGGACCTCGGACTGCTTGGCACGAAGCTTGGCAGATTCCGATGCCAGCCCGGCGCGTTCGCCGCGCAGCTGTGCTGCCGCGCGCTTCAGGGCGAGGAGGCGCGCCTTGGTCGCGAAGCCCTTCTTGTACAACTCTTCCAGCCCGCTGATCTCATCGTCCAACATGACAAGCTGTTCGGCTCTTGCGCTGGAACCTGCGCCCTGACCGGAGATGTCCTCGCTCAGCTGGCCGATCTGCTGCTGGAGCTGTGCCTTTCGCCCGCTCACATTATCGCGCCTCGCCGCGAAAGCCGCGCGCTGCGAGCGGAGCATGCTTCCGACAACCGAGTCGCTCTCCCGGTCCAGAAGATCTTGCGGGAAGACAATCGCGCTTTTCCCGAGCAGTTGCGCCTCGAGCGCCGCCTGCTCGGCGCGAAGCGCGTCGGATTGCGACTGATAGACGGAGACGGCGAGGCGCGCGTTGGAATCATCGAGGGTGATCAGCGGCTGACCCGCTTTCACCAGGCTGCCTTCGCGCACGTGGATCGCGCTAATGATCCCGCCATCGAGATGCTGGACGGTCTTGCGCTTGTTCTCCACCTGCTCGATCCCAGGGGCGAGTGCACCGCTGTCGATCGGCACCAGCGCGGCGATTCCGATCAGTACCGCCATTGCCGCTCCACCGATTCGCGCCAGCCGCCGGCCGATGCGGTCGGAAGTGCCTGAAAGCTGTTGGGCAAGGTCGGCTTTTGCGTCCGCATCTGCGGAAATGGGCATCATGTTCGTCATCGGATCACCCTCACGTTGCCGCCGGCAGAACGGCTGAGGAATTCCTGCGCCGGGCCGAATTTCGCCACCTCGCCGGCGTTCATGATGAGCAGCTTGTCGAGCGGCTGGATGAGGGCCGTTCGGTGGGAAATGATGATCGTGGTCGCCATTCGGGCACGCAGACCTTCAATGGCGCGAACGAGAGCCCGTTCGCCGAGGTCATCGAGGTCCGCGTCGGGTTCATCGAAAAGGACCAGCTGCGGCTTGCCGTACAATGCGCGGGCGATGCCGATGCGCTTCACCTGGCCACCCGACAGCGCGAATCCGCGCTTGCCGATGACGGTGTCATAGCCGTTGGGAAGGCCGAGGATCATCTCGTGCGCACCGGCGGCCTCTGCGGCATCCATCACCCCCGTTGGATCATCGGGACCGAGCCGACGAATATTCTCGGCGATCGTTCCCGGGAGCAGCTCGACCGATTGCGGAAGGTAGCCGATGTGCGGACCCATCTGGTCATGGTCCATTTGGGCCACGTCCGCTCCATCCAGCCGGGCGCATCCGCGGAACGCCGGCCAGATGCCAAGAAGGACCTTGGCCAGGGTCGACTTGCCGGATCCGGACGGACCGACCACACCCATGGACTCGCCGGCTGCGAGCGAGAAACTCACGCCGCGCAGGATAGCCTGCGACGCACCCGGTGCGGTGGCGACGACTTCGACAAGGTCAAGGCGGCCGCGGGGCGGCCCGAGACGCATCGGTCGCGTCTCATCCGGCGTTGCCTCGACGATTTCGCGAAGGCGCGCCCAGGCGCTTCGAGTCTGGAAGAGGTTGCGCCAGGCCCCGACGAGCAGGTCGACCGGCTGGAGCGCGCGCGAAAAGAGAATCGACGAAGCGATGATCGCGCCCATCGTCACCTCGCCCTCGATCGCAAGATAGGCAGCGGTGGCGATGATGAGGATCTGGCTGCCCTGCCGGACGCCCTTGATGACCGAGGTGATGCTTCCGCTCTTCGAAGCTGCGAGGATCTGCGCCATGATCGCTTCGCGGCTGATTCGCGCGGCTCGGCTTTCGCCGCGCGTCGCGTAACCCATTGCGACGCTGGGCTCGACCTGTCGCCAATGGACTTCCGCATAATCGCATGCTTCGCGGAAATGCTCGACGCTGCTGTCGGTGGTGCGCGCCATCGACCTTTTGTTGATGAGCGCGAGCACCACGATGATGCCGACGAGGATTGCGGTCATCACCCCCAAAGTGGCGTGGATCATGAACAGCACTGCCAGGAAGAGTGGAACGAAGATGATGTCGATCAGCGCGCCCGGCGTGGGACTGCCGAGGAAGCTGCGGACGGTTTCGAGGTCCTCGATCGGGCGCACGCGGCGAACCGAGCCCCCGGCGAGCGCCCAGCGCCGACAGCCCGCATACACCCGCGCCTCGAGCTCAGCGTAGAAGGTCGCGCTTGCCCGGGCGAAGACGATGTTCCTGAACAGGTCGAAGCAAGCGAGCAGGACGAGGAGGACGACGATGGCGACTGTCATCGCGGTAAGGGTCGCCTCGCTCCGTGATGTCATCACCCGGTCGTAGATGACCAGCATGTAAAGCGGCGTGCCGAGGGTCAGCAGGTTGATGCAGAGGCTGCCCAGGATCGCATTGCGCACGGGCCGCCGGAGCGCGTCGGGATCCAGGATTGGATTGGCAGAAACTAAACTCACGGGACAGGCCTCCCCCAGCAAGGCGGCGGGACCGACTGGGGGCCAGCCCCGCCTAGACTGTCAGTTCACACCATGATCGGATCGTGGATCCCATCGCCGTTGCCGTCGATCTGGACCACGAACGTGCCGGAGTCGTGATCGTCGTCGCCGTCGTCCACGTTGAGCTCGAACGTGAGCTCGTAGTCGCCGGGCGGGCGGAGGATGTCGATGTCTCCGAGGCCAAGCTTCAGCGCCGGACCGGTCACTTTCTCGATCGTGATCGACTGGATCAGGTCATCGCCCGTCGGATCGATGACCAGCGTGCCGTTCTTCCCGACATGAAATGCCACGTCGACGAGATCGGTTACGCTGGGGTCAACGAAGTCGATATCGACCTTGTAATCGGACGCCTTGGCAGACTTGGTCCCGATGCTGAGACCGAGGAAGTAGATCGGGTCCTCGTTCTCGTCGAACAGCTGGAACTTGATCGACTCGCCATTGTCGAGGTTGCCGTTCTTGACGCCGACGTTCGCATTGCTCTCGTTGATCGGGCTTGGCGTGGCGCCAGCGAAGCCGGATAGCCTGCAGAAGTCCGTCGCGTTGGTCGTCCCAACGTCGATGAAATTAGTGTCGGGCCCGCCCGCCTTGATGTCGGTCACGTCGAGGCTGTCCAGGGTCGGCGCAAGCTCGCCGATCATGGTGAAGACGTAGCCGCCGTTGTCGTCGACGGTGAGCGTGTACAGGTCTTCGCCGTTGAGCTGACCGGTGATGCTGTCATGGTCGGCGTCGTCGAAGCCGAAGGTGAAGCCGTCGCTGTCGGGCGCCCCGATAATCGTCACCTCTCCCAGCAGGTCCTCACCGGTCGTGAGGTCGAAATCGCCGCTGTCGCTGTCGCCGCCGACCGTGTTGTCGACCAGCAGATTTTCGAACGAAGCATCGTCGACCACCGGACCGTCGTCCCTGAAGAAGAAGGTGTCGCCGATGCCGACCGCCGCCGAGTCACTGTCGTTCTCGCCGTCAGCTTCAGAATCGTACGCCGTCGCGTTCAGCGTGATCAGGCTGGCAGTCATTGCCGTGCTGAGGTCGTCAGGATCGTCAGAATCCGGGTGCACAACAGCACGCGACTGATCGAGCGTCACGTTGCCGTCGGCATCCACCTTGATCCGGAATACTTCGTCGCCGGTTTCAGCATCCGTCGCGTCGGTGCCTTCGCGGCCGACGACGTCGTCACCCTCGAGGAACAGGAAGACGTCATTGCCGCTTTCGGTATCGGTCAGCCCGCTGAGCGCGCCGTCCTCGCTAACCCCGAGCGTGTAGTCGGTATGCCCGGCGCCGTCGGCGCCATAATCGGGATCGGTGAAGAGGCCCGAATAGTCATCCGTGTCGTCGGTCGCGAACGTCGTCTCATCTACGATCAGCGTGGGCGCAGTGTCTCCCGACGGATCGATGTTCGGGCCGTCGTCCTCGTAGATGAGGTGGGAGCCGAGCTCGACATATTCCGTGCCGCTTCCGCCCTCGAGGACCGTCACGTCGATTTCGCCGACATCGAACGTGCTCGGCCCTTTGATCGTGGAGGTGTTCGTCACCACGAATCGGTCGAACTCGACATTGTCGGTGCTGAAACTGACCTGCTCATGAGCCAGCAGGCCGGTAATCTTTACGCCCTGGCCATCAGCGACGATCGTGCCGCCGCGGTCGAGGAAATCCTGGGTGATGTCATTGTCGCTCGCATCGAGAATGATGACATCGTCGGCATCGATCGTGACCGGAGTGCCGGGATCAGTGATCGCCTTCGTCGGGAACTGGGTCCCTTGATAGTCGGCGCTGTCCGGGCCGCCGGCGTCCGTGTCCTCATCCTGATACGCGAAGACGCTAACGGTCGCCGGCGTATTGTTTGGATTCAGCTGCTCGATCTCGAAGCTAGCGTGGACCGCGTCCACGTGGTTGTCGTAATCGATGTTGGCTGCGTCGTGGACGTAGGCCGCTTCAAGTGCGTGGCTCGTGTCTTGGCCCGTTACGATATCGACGCGGATGGACTCCCCCTTGTCGACGTGCTGGGCGTTCGTCCCAAGACCCTGAGTGCTGACGTTGACCGTCCCTACGGTCGAACCCGCGAAGCCGGTCACAATCAGCTCGACGTCGGTCGTGCTGTTCGGGTCAGTATCCGCTACCGGAGCGAACGCATCCTGGCCCGATTTCACGCCGGCGAAATTCTCGAACGGAATTTCCTGTGTCGTATCGAAATCGGAACCCAGGTAAATGAGCCCGTCAAGGTCGAGCGCATCGTCGACGTCGACGAGATTCTGCTCGTGGTCGATGATCGGAGCAAATTGCGCCATCCAAAGGTTGGCGGCGGTGACGAACCCGTCCGAATCCTTCGTCTCGTCGATTGCGATCACCAGGACGATATCGCCATCGGCACCGCCAATGCGGCCAAAGACGACGTTGTCGTCGCCGCTTGCGAAGAGCGAGATCTGTTCGGTTCCCACATAAAGATCGGTGGCGACGCCGCCGGCAGGAAACGGAGTTCCGCTGCCGTCGGACGTCAGGAACAGATCCTTGACCGCCTGGTCGCTGGAATAGAAATCGGAGTTGATCGCAAACTGCGGAAAGCCGGTTGGCGCCGGACTGAGAAAATCCCCCGGATCGCTGACCGCATCGATAAGGGACTGCACGGACACCCCAAGGGCCGCGGTGTCGTTGTCGTCGGTCGTGCCGGTCTGCGTGGTCCTGAATTCTTCATCAAGGATCGTGTCGTTGACTGAGAGAGTCATCGTTGGTCTCCCGAGCTTCGCCTGGCCGCTTTGCGGTCAGTGCGTGTTGCGCGCGTTGCGGAACGGTGGCGCCCCGCGCGCCACCGCCCCGCATCCGTGAATTCGATTTGCGCGCAGTGGCGGCCGGACGAATCGAATCGTCCTTTCTGACCGCCTCGGAGCTGACGAAATTGCCGCCACTGCGCCCCCCAAAAAGATTGGTGGAAGACATATCCGTTGTCGCAGTTTTGAAGCGCTGTGGCGGGGTCCAACGGGAGAATAAGAAGCCGATCAGGCTGTCGGCGTTACGGATCTCTTTTCATCATGCCGTCCCCTGACTCTGGCCTGTTGCAGGTCAGATCGAATTGGGGCCCGGTGACGGTGGGCACTTGCCTCTTGTCATCGCCGCGGGGCCAAAACGACCCGCCTGTTCTTACGAGAACCCGGGACGACAAAAGCTCATGCCCCGTCCGCGATATGCGCGCCAAACGCCTGTTTGTAAATCGTTAACTATAGTGTGCATAACTATGGTTAATAGTTAAAAGACAATGGGTTGCCGCGCTGAGGCCCGGCGCAGCCCCCTGTGGATAAGTCGCTTTGGAGGCCGTGCCGGACGGCAGCTGCGCCGCCCGGACACGGCGATTACTGATGGCCGGCGAACGCGCCCTCGCCGCTGCCCTTCGATCCGCCCGAGAGGCGGAACAGGCCGCCGACCTCTTCGCCGTGCGGACCGTAGAAATCGCCATACTGGCTGAGTGTATAGCCGCTCGTGCCGTTGCTGGTGGTGAAGCTCTGTGTCCGCGAGCTGATCACGCCGTTTCCGGCGAAAGCGAGCGGTCCGACCACCGGCACGCCGTTGATTGTCGCAGTGTAGCTGAGCATCCCGCTGCCGAAGTTAGCGGTGATCCCGCCGTTGCCGTCCAGTGCATGGGCGCCGTTCTTGTCGATGAACGATCCGTCGTAGAGCGTGGTGTAAGTCGCAGAGCCGGTCAGCGCACCCTTAGGCGTCTTGTTGCCCCACACGAGATAGGTGTCGTTCGAGCTGGTGGTGCCGCCGGACGTCGAGCTGCGCTTCCACTCGCCGAAATCCACATAAGTGAGGCTGACTGCGCTCTTGTTGAGCACGCGGAAGGTCTCGGTCGCGCTCTTCGTGTAAACCGTGAAGTTGCCGCTGGTGGTCCCGGTCGGTCCGAAGGTGGACTTGAGCGTCGGGTTACCGGTGTCACGGATGGTGTAGGTGTTGGCGACCGGATCATAGACGATCGAGCTGGTCGCCCGGGCATAGTTGCTGAAGTAGGAGCTAACGCCCGACGTCGTCGAATAAGTGATCGTCGACTGCTGTGCGGCGACATTGTTCGTCGGCGCCGTAGTGTAAGGCGTCGCGGTCCCGTAGGACGTCGAGCCGATCGTCAGGTTGCCCGTATTCGTAAAAGTGACGGTGGTCGCCAAAGCAGGCTGGGCCGAAACACCGATCAACAGTGCGGCACCGGCCGCCGAGCAAGTGATACGCATCGCTTGAGTCCCCCCTGGATTTAGGCTGGCGGAGTAAACCCCCGATCATCAAACCAGTCAATTACGAAGGGCGAAAATTCCTGAAATGACACGGGTTTATCACCAAATTGACGCGCAAGTGTCGCGCGATACGCCACTAACCTCCGTTAATCACGGCCACCCCAATTCGATGGTAAAAGTCGCGTCGCCACACCGGGGGGTTGGCGAGGGGATGCTGTACTATCGCCTCTACTATTTCGACCGCTTCAGCGGCCACATCGACCATTTCCGCGAGTTCGAGGCGGAGAGCGATTCTGCGGCCATCGGCCAGGCGGAACGCTGGGGCGACGGTCGCCCGATGGAATTGTGGAATCGCGAACGTCGCCTCAAGCATTGGGACAGCGTCGCCTCTACCGACTGAGTAAGTCACTGAAAACAGTGGCTGAACGCCGGCCAACGCTCGGTTCAGAACTGGTGCAGCAGCGAAATGACAGGCGAAATTCGGGCCGCCGTGCGTTGTGCCCGGTGAGTCGTGTGAAGTGAGGAGTAAGGCCATGAAGGCTATCACGAAGTTCTTGGCGGGCGGCGTCGCGATTGCCGCGCTGGCCGGCGCCGCGCCCGCGGCGGCGCAATATTACCCTGGTTACGGTTCGCCCTACGGTTATGGCTATCAAGGCTATGGCTACCCCGGATACGGCACGGGCAACGTCATAGGGTCGATCATCAACGGCGTAACGGGGGGCTACGGCTATAACGGCTACGGCTACAACACGCAGGGCGGCAGCCAGATCGCCGTCAATCAATGCAGCGCCGCCGTCCAGCAGCGTCTCGGTTATGGTGGATACGGCTATGGCGCCGGCTACGGGCGCAGCGTCAGCGTCAACAGCGTCGAGATCCGCAATGGCGGCGGCTACCGCGTGCGCGGCGTTGCCGGCGTAGGCGGCTACGGCGGTGGAGCGATCGGATTCAACTGCCGCACAGATCCTCGCGGCTTCGTCGTCGACGTCGACTTGGGTAATGGCCGCTATGGCAATGGCTATTCCGGCAATGGCTATTACGGATCGAACTACGTCAATCCGTACAGCGCTTACGGTTACCAGCGCTACTAAGTTCAAGGCCGACTGAAATCGGATGCGCCGGGGCCGCAAGGCTCCGGCGCATTTTTTGCGTTACGCGTTGGCGCCGAGGCTACGGGCGACTTCAGCCATTTGCTCGGCGCAGGTTGCCCAGCCGCCGTCGAAGCCCATCGCATTGTGGGCGTCACGGCCCTTCGCGTTGGCGTGGAGCACTGTCGCCGAGTAACGGGTCTGGCCGTCGCCGGCGTCTTCGAACGTGTGAATCGCGGTGAACGGGAAGCCGTTGCAGCCGTCGTCGGCGAACTCGTTGGGGCGATAACCGTCCTTCATCGTCGACGACCAGACGATCCGCTCTCCGGGAACGACGTCGAGGATGCAGGCGGTGCCGCTGTAGTCGAAGCCGTCGGGACCGGTCATTCGGGTGTAGAACTTTCCGCCGGGCCTGAGCTCGATTTCGCACTCGGGCGTCTCATAGGGCCGCGGCGCCCACCAGCGCTTGATGTGCTCGGCGTTGGTCCACGCCCTCCAGACGAGGTCGCGCGGGGCATCGAGGGTCCGCTCGATGCGAAGGTCGAGTTCGTCGTTCATTCGTGCCTCTCCTTTTGGATTTCCTCGAGGTGGGTTTCGAAACGGTCGATCCGCGCCTCCCATTCCTCGAGGCGACGGCTGAGCCAGGTCTCGGCCGCTACAAGGATTTCGCGCTGCAGCCTGACGGTCCGGACGCGGCCCTTCTTCTCAGAAGCGACAAGGCCGCTCGTTTCGAGCGCCTTCAAATGCTGCAGCACGGCGGGAAGGCTGATCGGAAGGGGCGAGGCAAGCTCGCTGACCGAGGCCGGCCCGAGCGCCAGCTGTGCGAGCATCCCGCGCCGGACGGGGTCGGCAAGGGCGGAGAAGGCACGGTCCAGCCGGAGCGAATCGTTAAGCATGTGCTTAAGTATCAACCGCGCGGCGGTGCTGCAAGTCACTTAAGCAAGCGCTTAACTTTACTCTTGCGCGCGGCCTCACTATCGGCCCGCCATGACGGTCCACCCCACCGAATCCATCCTCATCGTCGACTTCGGAAGTCAGGTGACGCAACTGATCGCCCGGCGCGTGCGCGAGGCCGGCGTATATTGCGAGATTGCCCCGTTCAATGCGGCCGACGAAGCCTTCGAGCGCCTTCAGCCCAAGGGCATTATCCTTTCCGGCGGGCCCTCGTCCGTCATGTGGGACGACAGCCCGCGGGCGCCGCAGCATTTCTTCGACCGCGGCCTTCCAGTGCTGGGCATCTGCTACGGCCAACAGACGATGGCACACCAGCTTGGCGGGCGGGTCGCGCCGGGCGACAACCGCGAATTCGGGCGCGCCTTCATCGAGGTCATCGACCAAAGCGCGCTGTTCGATGGGTTATGGCACGCCGGCGAGAGCCACCAGGTGTGGATGAGCCACGGCGACCGCGTCGAGCAATTGCCCGACGGCTTCAAGATCGTCGCGCGGTCGGAGGGCGCCCCCTATGCCATCGCGACCGACGAGGATCGGCGCTTCTATTCGACGATGTTCCATCCCGAGGTCGTTCACACGCCGGACGGCGGCAGGCTCCTCTCCAATTTCGTTCGGCACGTGTGCGGCTGCGCGGGCGACTGGACCATGGCCGGCTTCCGCGACGCTAAGATCGCGGACATCCGCGAGCAGGTCAGGAAGGGCAGGGTGATCTGCGGGCTGTCGGGCGGGGTCGACAGCGCGGTTGCCGCAGTGCTGATCCATGAAGCCATCGGCGATCAGCTGACCTGCGTCTTCGTCGACCACGGGCTGATGCGCCTGGGTGAGGCGGAGCAGGTCGTGAGCCTCTTTCGAAACAGCTACAACATCCCGCTGGTCCACGTCGACGCGAGCGCGGACTTCCTCGGCGGGCTCGAGGGAATCACCGACCCGGAGAAGAAGCGAAAGTTCATCGGGTCGGAATTCATCAACGTGTTCGAGGCTGAGGCGAAAAAGATCGGCGGCGCCGATTTCCTTGCGCAAGGGACGCTCTACCCTGACGTGATCGAGAGCGTCAGCTTCACCGGTGGCCCGTCAGTGACGATCAAGAGCCACCACAACGTCGGCGGTCTGCCCGAGCGGATGAACATGAAGCTCGTCGAACCGCTACGCGAGCTGTTCAAGGACGAGGTTCGGGATCTCGGCCGCGAGCTTGGACTTCCCGAGGCCTTCGTCGGGCGTCACCCGTTCCCAGGTCCGGGTCTCGCAATCCGGATCCCGGGCGAGGTCAGCAAGGAGAAGTGCGACATCCTCCGCAAGGCCGACGCAATTTATCTCGAGGAAATCCGCAACGCCGGGCTTTACGATGCGATCTGGCAGGCGTTCGCGGTCTTGCTGCCGGTGCGGACCGTCGGCGTCATGGGGGATTATCGCACCTACGACTATGTCTGCGCGCTGCGCGCCGTGACCAGCGTCGATGGAATGACGGCGGACATCTTCCCGTTCGCGCCGGAATTCCTGAGCCGGTGCGCGACGCGGATCGTGAACGAGGTGCAGGGCATCAACCGCGTCGTCTACGACTATACGTCCAAGCCGCCCGGTACGATCGAATGGGAGTGAACCGCCGCATCCGATAGCGTGCCTTGGGGGGTCAGCGATGGACATGTTCAATTATGTGATGGTGCTCGCCTCAGTGATCATCGGGCTCGGCATCGCGCACCTGCTCCAGGGCGTGGGCGGCATCGTCCAGCATCCCCGGCGCGAAAAGACCTACTGGGTGCACCTCTTATGGGTCGCGGCCATTTTCCTCCGGGCGATCTTCTGGTGGTGGTTCGAGTTTCGCCTGTCGAAGACCGCGGAATGGACCTTCACCCTTTACCTCTTCGTCATCGCCTATGCGGTGCTGATCTATTTGTGGTGCGCGCTGCTCTTTCCTCGCGATCTCGCCGGCTATGACGGCTTCAGGGACTATTTCTACTCGCGGCGAAAGTGGTTCTTCGGGCTGCTCCTGGTCGGACAGGGGGTGGACGTCGCCGACACCTTGCTGAAGGGCATGGCTCATTTCCGCTCGCTGGGCCCGTCTTATCTGATTGGGATCGTGGCTCTTTCCGCACTTCTCCTGCTCGCCATGCGGACGCGCAACGAGCGGTTCCATGGCGCATTCGCGATTTTCGCCGTGGTCTATCTCCTCGCTTATCCATGGCTGATGTTCGACACGCTTCGATAGCTCGCGCCTCGCGCGAAGAATCGCCGACTCTCACCTCACGGAATAAGGCGCCGGTTAACAGTAACTTGTTGTTTACCATAGGATTGACTGTCCCAGCGCTTTCAGGCTGATCGTGGAAACGCAATTCACTCGGGGCTTAGTCGTGAGTTCGATCAAACGGTGGACCATCGCGGCCGGAGCCGCACTGCTTGCAGCCTGTTCCAGCAATCCGGCGCCAAGACTGGCCGTCGTTTCCCCGCCGCCGGCGCCGCCGGTCAATGACGTTCCATATCAATGGACGGTCGGCAACGCGCCGCAGGCCCACAAGGACCTCGTCGCCACCTTCGGCCGCGTCGGCCTCAAGCCCGGCGAGTATCTGTGGACGAGCTCGATCCCAACGGACGGCGAAACGCGTGTGGTGATCGATCGGCTGACCCAGATGGGCTACGTCTATCGCGGCGACCAGCTCATCGGAGCGGCGACGGTGTCCACTGCGCGCCAAGGCTACATCACGCCGCTCGGGGAGTGGAAGATCCTCGAGAAGCGGCCGTTCTACCGTTCAAAGAAATACGACAATGCGCCGATGCCGTGGATGGAGCGCATCGACGAATACGGGATCGCTCTTCACGGAGGCGGAACCCCCGGCCATCCCGAGAGCCACGGATGCATCCACCTCCCGACCAAGTTCGCAGAGAAGCTCTACGGCCTGACGAAAATCGGGACGAAGGTCATCATCGAAGGTTGACCCGATGAGAGCGGCCGAGGACGACCGCCGCCCTCGTTCATTGGTCGGTTGGCTCAGCGGCGGCTGCGACCCCCGCGGCTTCCTGAGCTGTTCGTCCCCAGCGTGGCATCTGCAATCGGATCCGTTCCGCTCGGTTCGCTTTTCATTTCGTTGGTGAGCTGGAACTCGCCCGACGGATCGTGTGACATCCCGGTCTGAGTCATTCCCGTCTGAAGGGGTTGCGGATTGCCGTATTTTTGCTGGAGCCAGTCGTCGAAATTGCGGTGGAACTGCTGCTCTCGCTCCTGGCAATAATCAGCGTAGTCGCGGTCCAGTTCGCTCATGTGTCGGTCGCGCCAACTCCGATAATGGTCATCGGGATTTGCGCTGAAGTTACGACGTCCTCGTGAAGGTTCGCTTTGCCGGGCGCGGTCGCTCCAGCGGTCATCGTCGGACCAATCGCGCTCGCGCCCGCTGAACATCATTCCGCGCTCACGATCGCTCCAATGTTCGCCCCGCTCGCGCCAGTTGCGATCGCGTTCCTCGCCACGATCGGGATCGAATTCGCCGTGAAGTCCGTAGCCGTCTCCAAGATAGCCGTGCGCCATGTCCAATCCTCCTTGGTTCGCCTGATTTCGTGTCCGCAAAGGACCCGCCAGTTAAACGAACGTCGACGGGGATCGGACGCGCGCGGAGGCGCTCTCGCAAGTGGCTCGGCGCAGCTCAAGGTGCGTTCAACGCGCCTCCTGCGGGGGGTGAACCGGAAGCTTGATCGCGGTGAGGAGGCCCGGCTCATTGTCGGCGAGTTGCAACTCGCCGTCGTGAAGGTGGGCGATGGACTGGACGAGCGCGAGCCCGAGCCCCGCACCCTCGTCGGAGCGGCTGGAATCGAGCCGCCCGAAGCGGCGCAGAGCCTCGGTGCGCCGGTCGAGTGGAATGCCCGGCCCGCGATCTGCGACCTCGATCCGGATCTGCTTCTCGCCCGGGCTGACGCGGACGTCGATTTCGCCCCCGTCCGAGCCGTAACGGATCGCATTTTCGAGGAGGTTGCTGACCGCCTGGGCGAGCAGCTGCCGATGACCGAACAGCGGCACCGGCCTTCCCGGCCGGTCGAACTTCAGCGACGCGCCGCGTTCATCGGCGAGCGGGTCGTACATTTCGGCGAGCTCGGCTGCGAGTTCTCCCGCGTCGAACCATGCGAACTGCTTGCGCCCCGTCAGCGCCTCCGAACGGCTGATCTCAAGCACTGTCGTCAGGATCCGGATCAGGGCGTCGGCGTTGCGCACGACGCTGCCGAGCAACTCTTCCTGCTCGGCCGGGTCGCTCGACTCCGCGGCAGCATGGGCGGCGGCGCGAAGCCTGGTCGCGGGCGAGCGGAGGTCATGAGCGAGCGAATCGGTAAGCAGCCGAAGCTCTTCCATCAGCGCGCTGATCCGATCGAGCATCGCGTTGATCTGCAGTCCCAGCCGATCGAAGGAATCGCCCGCTCCCGAGAGCGGGACGCGTTGGCTGAGGTCGCGCGCGCTGATCCGGTTCGCAACCGCGGCGATATTGCCGATTCGGCGCGACACGTAATGAGCGAGGACGACGCCGCAAAGGAGGCCGAGCAGTCCGGCAACCACCAATGACAGAAGAAGCGACCGCTCGAGTGTCGCCCGAAACGCGAGGCCTTCGCCGACCAGGCGCCCGCTGACCAGCCACTCCCCGCCCGAAAGCCGGCTGAACACGATCTGCGCCTGATGCGGGCTCGGCTGGCCGCGCAGCCGGATCACGGCGTTGTGATAGCCGACCTGCATCGACTGGACGGCCGGGGCCTGGGCCAGATTGCCTTCGATTTGGCGTCCGTCTGCGGCGATCAGCGCAACCGCCGTCTGCGTGTCGGCATAGTCAAGGGTGTCGCCGATCGCCTTGTCGAGCGCTGCCTTCCCACCGGTACGATAGACGTCGGTCAGGACTTGCGATTGCTCCGTCACCTGCCGGTGAAGGCTCGCGACCGCTTCGTCATGGGTGCGCACATAGATGAAGCCGATGACCGCGAGGTTCGACAGCAAGGCTAGCAGGCCCGCGAGCAGGGCGATCCGTAAGGTGGTTGGCACCTGGCGCTTGTACCGCCTCAGGCGGCGAGCATGTAGCCCGCGCCTCGCACGGTGTGGAGCAGCGGCTTTTCGAAGCCTTCCTCGAGCTTTCGCCTAAGCCGGCTGACATGGACGTCAATGACGTTGGTGCCCGGATCGAAGTGATAATCCCACACCTGCTCGAGCAGCATCGTCCGGGTGACGACGCGGCCCTCGTTCCGCGCGAAATATTCGAGCAGAAGATATTCGCGGGGCTTGAGATCGAGCTTCTTGCCGGAGCGCCTGACGGTCCGTGACAGCGGGTCGATCTCGAGGTCGCCGACGGTTAAGCGGTGATCCGCAGGGTCGACGCGCGCTTCTCTGCGGCGGAGGAGCGCGTTCACGCGGGCGTTGAGCTCGGCGAAGGAGAAGGGCTTCACGAGATAATCGTCGGAGCCGCATTCGAGTCCCTCGATCCGATCGCCGACCGAGGCCAGTGCGGAAAGGATGAGGACGGGCGTTTCAATATGCGCGGCGCGAAGCGCCCGAAGCACGGACAGGCCGTCCAGGACTGGAAGCATCCGGTCGAGAATGATGAGGTCGAAGCTGCCGCCAGTGGCGCGGAACAGGCCATCTTGACCGTTCGTCGCCTGCTCGACGCTGTGCCCTTCCTGGGCGAGCCCCTTGGCAAGGTACGAGGCAGTCTCGCGATCATCCTCGACCAGCAGGATCTTGCGGCCCATTCCGGTCAGCTCCCCAATCGTTTCAATGGTCGAATATAGTGGATCCGCGCGACGCTGGGAGGGAGTCGTCCCAAACGCCGCGCGGAATCCTCGCGTCGCGTTACTTGCCGGTCGTCGAGGCGTCGGCCTTTTTGGCGGTCGTCGAAGCCTTCTTCGTGGACTTCTTGGCCGACTTTTTCGCCTTGGTGGCGTGATGCGCCTTCTTCTTCGGCGCCGCCTTCGTCATCGTCGTCTTGGCAGTTGTCGTAGCACCCTTGGTCGAGACGGTCGTCGTGGCCCTGGTATTACCGGACTTGGTCGTGACCGTTTTCGTCGAGGCCGACGTTTTCTGGGCAGCGATCGCAGGCGTTGCGATAATCGCCAGCGCCGCGACCGAGCTGATCAACTTTTTCATGCATTCCTCCTCGTTCCGGCACTCGGGTGCCGGCGAAGTGGCTGATATTCTGGTGCAAGTCTCAGCGCCTTTTCAGGGCCATTAAAGCTTGTTCATCGCGGCGGGGCCGCTACGTTTCAAACTAGGAATGATCGCCCAGAAGACCCGCTACGCGCTGCGCTCGCTGCTTTTCCTCGCCGAGGAGCAGGGCGGCGCGCCTGTTCAGCTCGCCCGCATAGCCGAAACGCAGCGGGTGCCGCCCAAGTATCTCGAACTGATCATGCTAGACTTGAAGAAGGCGGGGCTGGTGAAAAGCGCGCGTGGACCCAAGGGAGGCTACAAGCTCGCGCGCGCGCCCGAGGAGATTTCGTTCGGTGAGATCGTCCGGACGATGGAAGGGCCGATTGCGCTGGTGTCCTGTGCGAGCGTCAATTTCTACGCGCCTTGCGGCGATTGCCACGACGAAACGACGTGCGCGATCCGCCGCGCCTTCGCGATTCTTCGGGACCAGAGCACCAAAGTGCTCGATTCGATCTCGCTCGCTGAAGGCGCGCAGTGGGAGGAGCGGCTGGGCGCAGGCTAGCGGTAAAGCCCAACCTGGCGGTCGGCGGCGGTTGCGAGAGCAGGCATCGGCTGTTTAGGCGCTTGGGTGCCCGCGCCGTGCCGGTGCGGTGACGACGCTTCCGGCTGAAGGAACGCCGCGGTGGGTACGGCGATGATGAACGCCATCATCACATCGCCAATCAGCTGGCGAGCAAGCATCGTTCAACTCCACTTCCAATTCACGCGGGCGCGCATCCCGCGCACTTGAAGCTTCGACGCCTGAACAGCCGTTGACGTTCCCACCGTTACGCCGGCGCAACGCGCCTGCACTGGCGGCGCGCCTGCCTCGCCGCTAGAAGCCGCCCCCATGTCGACCTTCACCATCGACACGAGCACCAGCAGGGCAACGCCCTCGCCTGTCCCGGGGAAGCGTACGACTGCGCCCTCGATCCGCGCGCGAAAGGCGGACGGGAAGACCGAGACCCCCATCGTGATGCTGACTGCCTACACAATGCGGATGGCGCAGCTTCTCGATCCACATTGCGACATGCTGCTGGTCGGCGACAGCCTGGGTCAGGTCATTTACGGCCTGCCGTCGACCATTCCCGTGACGCTCGACATGATGTGCGCGCATGGAGCGGCGGTCGTTCGCGGCAGTTGGCACGCTCTGGTTGCGGTCGACATGCCGTTCGGAAGCTACGAGGCGTCGCCGCAGCAGGCGTTCGAGTCCGCGGCACGGATCATGAAGGAAACGGGATGTGCCGCGGTGAAGCTCGAGGGCGGCGAGGCCATGGCGTCGACGATCGACCTGCTGACTCACCGCGGAGTACCGGTGATCGGCCATGTCGGCCTTACGCCGCAGGCGGTGAACGTGCTCGGGGGCTACGGCGCCCGCGGCCGCGAGGAGCGCGAGGCCGACAAGATCATCGCCGATGCGAAGGCGATCGCCGACGCCGGCGCCTTCTGCATCGTCGTCGAAGGCGTTATGGAGGCGATCGCGACCGAGGTTTCGCGAAGCGTTTCCCCGCCGGTCATCGGCATTGGCGCATCGGCCGACTGCGACGGCCAGGTGCTGGTCATCGACGACATGCTCGGCATGTTCGAACGTACGCCGCGCTTCGTGAAACGCTATGACGACCTCGCAACGAGGATCGGCGAAGCAGCCCGGACCTATGCGGAAGAAGTTCGGTCGCGGAGCTTTCCAACGGCCGACCAGACCTATCGACCCAAGCCCTGACGGCGTCCGCGTCAGGTCCCCTCTTTGCCTTTCGCGCGACAGCCGCTAGACGGGCCGCCGCCAGCTTCCGTTCATCAAGGGTGGGGAAGGGGAGCGGTCGGCATGAGGATCCCTGAGCGAACGGACTGAGGCACGTCTTTGGCGCAACCCCCGGACATTAGCGAAACCTTTCTCAAGGAGGTCGACGAGAATCTGCGTCGCGACCGCCTGCGCGATTTCTTCAAGGACAACAGCGGCTGGCTGATCGGCGCGCTGATCCTTTTCCTTGTCGCAAGCGGCGGAATGATCTGGTTGCAGCAGCATCGCGAGAAGGATGCTGAGGCTCACGTCGAGCAGATCGCATCGATCTACAAGGACATCGGCTCCGGCTCTATCTCAAAGGTACCGCAACAGCTCGACGACCTTTCCAACAGCAGCAGCAAGGCGGTGCGCGCGGGGGCACTGTTCACGCGAGCAGCGTTGGCGCTCCAGCAGAACGATCAGAAGCTCGCGATCACTACTTACAAGAGGATCGGTGACGACAGCTCGCTTCCCGATGCTTACCGAAATGCGGCGCTGATGCGGCAGACGGCGCTCGAGTTCGACCAGCTCCAACCCGAGCAGGTCATTGCTCGTCTCCAGCCCTTCACCAAGGCCGGCAACCCGTGGTTCGGATCCGCCGGTGAAATGACCGCGCTGGCCCTCATCAAGGAGGGCAAGAACAAGGAAGCGGGTGAGCTGTTTGCGACGATCGCAAAGGACAAGACCGTTCCCCAATCGAGCCGCGACCGTTCGATCCAGATCGCGAGCAGCCTCGGCATTGACGCCAGCTCCGCGCTTGGACCCCAGGCCCAGTAGGACAAGAATGAGCAAATCCAGGAATTTTCGCGTAGCATTGCTGATCGCAGCTGCATTCGCTTCGAGCGGGTGCAGCATCTTCAAGAAGGGCGACAAGTCAAAGACTCCGGTGCTCGGCCAGCGCATCGCGGTGCTGACGGCGGAAAACGATGCGGAGGCGGACCCCGCGACGCAGGCGCTGCCGTTCAGCCTACCCCCGCCGGCCGAGAATTCGTCGTGGGCGGAATCTGGCGGCAATGCCAGCAATTCGATGGGCCATCTTGCACTCGGCAATGCGCTCCAGCCGGCCTTCACGGTCCAGGCGGGCCGAGGCAGCAGCCTGACGGCGCGGCTCGCGGCGCCGCCGATCGTCGCCAATGGGCGCATCTACACCATCGATACGCTGGCCGCAGTACGCGCGTTCGACGCCCGCACCGGCGCACAGGTTTGGGCAAGCCAGACCCCGGACGTCAAAGGCAATGAAATGTCGCTCTACGGCGGCGGGATCGCCTACGACAACGGCCGCATCTTCGCGAGCAATGGCCTCGGCTATGTCGCTGCGCTGAGCGAGCAGAACGGCGGCATCCTTTGGCAGGTTCGCCCGGGTGGGCCGCTCCGCGGCGCCCCCACGGTTTCGAACGGCGCGGTCTATGTGATCAGCCAGGACAACCAGATATACTCGCTCAAGGAGGAAGACGGCTCGACCAACTGGTCGCAGGCCGCTTCGCTCGAGATCGCGGGCATCTTCGGGGCCGCTTCCCCGGCTGTCGGCCAGGGAACGGTGGTTGCCGGCTTCTCGTCGGGCGAGCTCAACGGCTATCGCTACGAGAACGGGCGCCAAGTGTGGCAGGATCAGCTGCAGCGCACGAGCATCAGCACCAGCGTCTCGTCATTGTCCGACATCGACGCCGACCCTGTGATCGACAGCGGCCAGGTGTTCGCGATCGGTGCGGGCGGTCGCATGGTCGCGCTCGACATCACCTCGGGCCAGCGGATGTGGGAACTGACCGTCGCCGGCATTTCGACGCCTTGGGTCGCCGGCGATTGGGTCTTCGTCGTCACGAGCGATGCCAAGCTCATGTGCATCTACCGCCAGAACGGCCATGTTCGCTGGATCAACCAGCTGCCCCAGTTCGAAAAGCCGAAGTCGAAGAAGGGCGATATTGACTATTCCGGCCCCGTGCTGGCGGGCAATCACCTGTTTCTCACGGCGTCGAATGGGCAAGTGATCGAGTTCGACCCGACGACGGGCAATTACGTCACGCAGTTCGACGCTGGAGCGCGGATCAGCCTGCCGCCGGTTGTCGCGGGCTCGACCCTCTACATCTACGACGATCAGGCGCGGCTTCACGCCTATAAATAGCGCTCCTGCCGATTCAGGAGCGGCGTTTTCGTCTTTTGGGCTGTACCCCGGGCTTTGCCGGGCTACAGGGCGGACATGCCTCTTCCGACCGTCGCGATCGTCGGCCGGCCTAACGTCGGCAAATCCACGCTGTTCAACCGCCTCGTCGGCAAGCGCCTGGCGCTCGTCGACGATCAGCCCGGCGTAACCCGCGACCGACGCGAGGGTGACGCCAAGCTGCTTGGACTCGAATTCCGGGTGATCGACACCGCGGGGTTCGAGGACGAGGATGCGCACACGCTGCCGGGGCGGATGCGCCAGCAGACCGAAGCTGCGGTTCGCGAGGCGGATGCCGCCTTGTTCCTGATCGACGGGCGCGAAGGGGTAACACCCCTCGACGAAGAGATTGCGCGCTGGCTCCGCGTTGAAACAACGCCGGTCGTCGTTGTCGCCAACAAGGCCGAAGGGCGTGCAGCGGAGGCCGGCATCCTCGACAGTTATCGGCTCGGGCTCGGCGACCCGATTGCCATCAGCGCCGAACATGGCGAAGGCGTCGCCGACCTTTTCGAAGCGATCCGCCCGCACGTCGAGCACGAGCGTTTCGAAGCAGAAGAGGAGGATGCCGATACCGGACATCCGCTCAAGCTCGCGATCGTTGGAAGGCCGAACGCGGGCAAGTCCACCCTGGTCAACACGATGATCGGCGAGGATCGGATGATCACGGGGCCGGAGGCCGGAATCACCCGCGATTCCATCAGTCTCAACTGGGAGTGGGAAGGACGGGCCGTGCAGCTCGTCGACACGGCGGGCCTGAGGAAACGCGCAAAGATCGAGGACAAGCTCGAGCGGCTGTCGGCGGCGGATACCAAGCGCGCGCTCGATTATGCCGAAGTGGTGGTCCTTCTTCTCGATGCCACGCGTGGCCTCGAATCGCAGGATCTCCGGATCGCCAGCCAGGTGATCGAGGAGGGCCGCGCACTGATCATCGCCGTCAACAAGTGGGATATCGCGGAACATGCGTCGTCTTTGTTCAACGGCATCAAGGCCGCGCTCGGCGAAGGGCTGGCGCAGCTTCGCGACGTGCCCCTTCTCACGGTCTCCGCGAAGACAGGGAAGGGCATCGACACCGTCCTCAAGGTCGCTTTCGATCTTCGCGACGCGTGGACCAAGCGAATCCCGACCGGCGAGCTCAACCGCTGGTTCGAGCAAGCGGTCGAGGCCAATCCTCCGCCCGCGCCGAAGGGCAAGCGCATCAAGCTTCGCTACATCACCCAGGTGAAGAGCCGGCCGCCCAGCTTCGTCGTGTTCGGCAACCGCCTCGAGGAGCTGCCGGAGAGCTATCGACGATACCTGCTTAACGCGATGCGGCGCGATCTGGAGCTTGGGCCAGTGCCGTTGCGGCTCGATTTCCGGGGCCGCGCGAACCCGTTCGATCGCGCCAGGGATCGGGGGCGCCGCTAAGGCAAATTTTACCCTTTTGCCCCTATCCCGGCTGCGGTGGGACCACGGCCGGAGCGATCCGGCGCTTAAGGAGCTTGATGTGACCGACGAAGCTCGGGACATCGTCGACTGGGGACATTTCGAGAAGAGCCGTGCCGAGCTCGGCCCGGGCTTCATCCGCATCCTCAGCTATTTCAAGGAAGACGGCGTCAAGTCGATCGCCCAGATCGAGGATGCGATGCGCGAGGAGAACACCATTGCGCTGGTCATCCCCGCCCACACGCTCAAGGGCGAATCCCGCCAGCTTGGCGCCGAGCCGCTGGCCAAGGTCGCAGAGCTGATCGAGACCACCGCGCGCTTCTGCGTCGAGAGCCACCGGTTTCCCGACGAGTTGGTGCCCGAGGTGGTCGAGCTTCGCCGGCTGTTCGATCAGACGATCGCGCTGTTCGACAAGGCGACCAATCCACTGGTTAGCCGCTCCGGTCCCGGTGGCTTTGGCCGTAAGGCGAACAACCAGAGCTTCGGGCGAATCTAGTCTTCGTCTGACGCAGCTTCGGATTGGAGCTGCACGTAATTCTGCAATCCCATCCTACCGATCATCTCGAACTGGGTTTCGAGCACGTCGACATGATGCTCCTCGGTCGCGAGGACGTCGGTGAACAGGTCGCGGCTGACAAAGTCGTGGACTTTCTCGCAATAGGCTGCGCCGTCCTTGTACATCTTCACGGCTTCATGCTCGGCTTCCAGATCGGCTTTCAGGATCTCCTCGACATTCTCGCCGATGCGCAGGCGTCCCAACGCCTGGAAGTTGGGCAGGCCGTCGAGGAACAGGATGCGCTCGGCGAAGCGGTCGGCATGCTTCATCTCGTCGATGGATTCGGAGCGCTCGAACTCGGCGAGCTTCTTGACGCCCCAATTGTCGAGCAGCCGATAGTGCAGCCAATATTGGTTGACCGCGGTCAGCTCTGCCTTGAGCGCCTCGTTGAGCAGCTCAACAACCTTGGGATCGCCCTTCATGCCGATTTCCCCTGCCTGCCGCGATCGGCCATGCGTCGCAGGGGTGGCCTAGGTCAAGTCAGGCGACGACGCGCAGGGGCGGTCGCTTGCCGCGCTCCTCGTCGATCAGCTCCTGCGCATAATCGAGGCAGCAGCCGCATAAGGGCTCGCAATCCATCGTTGCGTAAGCGGCTTCGGGCGTGCGCGAGCCCTTGCGGGCCGCCTCGCGGATTTCGTCCTCGCGGATGACGTTGCAGGAACAGACGATCATGCGCAGTCATATAGCGCTAATGCGACTTATTCGCAACTACCTCGCGTGTTTCGGCAGGTAGCGCTTCGCCACCAACGTGAAGACCAGGCCGACCAGCACGATGTGGGCGAACCCTTGTGTAACGATGGAGAGGGTCTTCGGCGGCAGCGGAGTGTGGAAGCGCAGCGGGACCACAAGCCAATTCATCGCGAAATAGGTAATGACGCCATACGCGAGCGCGGTCCGCCACGGCGTCCCGAGCAGCGCCGGGCGCGCGCGGACGATCAACACGAAGACGGTCGCCATGATCGCCATCAGCGTGAAATGGACAACGAGGCCGAGGATCGCACCGGCCGTTCCCATCTCGGTTGCCGATGGGAAGGGCCCTGACGCGACGAACCGCAGCATGTTCGGGATCTCGCGGCCGAACGCGATGGTTAGGATCATCGCGAACAGGATATCGAGCGCCCCGGAGATCGCGGTTGCGATCGCAATTGGTTTCAGCATTGTCCCCCCTTAATGCCGGTCAGAACTCCGGCGTCAGCTCGCTTCCCATCAGCTTCGGAAAGAAGCCCTCATGCGCGACGCGAAGGTCAGTGAGCGATGCGCTGAAGCCCGGCCCCGCGACCGCGTCCCCGCCAACCGTACCGATGCGAGCGGCGAAGATATTGGCAGTCGTCGCCGCTGCGATCACGGCATCGGCGTCCGTGGTGCAGACCAGCGCGCGGCCCTGGTCTTCTCCGAAAAGGATCGCAGCAGGATTCGGGACATTCGGCAGGCTCAGCTGCACGCCCTTGGCGCCAATGATCGCCATCTCCGCGATCGCGACCAATGCGCCACCGTCGGAAATGTCGTGAGTAGCGCTCACGACGCCGGTGCCGATCAGCTGCTGCAACAAGTCTCCGAGCCGCCGCTCAACGTTCAAATCGACCCGCGGGGCCGCACCGCTTCGGCGGCCGTGACAGACTTCGAGCCAGAGCGACTGGTCCACATGACCCGTGGAGTGACCAAGCAGGACGAGACTTTCACCGTCGATTTTGAATCCGGCTGTCGTGCTCTTTCCCCAATCCTCCAGCAGACCGACGCCGCCGATTGCCGGAGTCGGCAAGATCGCGAGGCTGCTCCCGTCTTCATTCTTCGTCTCGTTGTAGAGCGAGACGTTGCCGCTCACGACGGGGAAGTCGAGCGCCCGGCAGGCTTCGGCTATGCCTTCGACGCAGCCGACGAACTGGCCCATGATTTCGGGCCGCTGCGGGTTGCCGAAGTTGAGGCAGTTGGTGATCGCCAGCGGCTTTGCGCCGACTGCGCAGAGGTTGCGATAGGCCTCGGCGACCGCCTGCCTCCCGCCCTCGACCGGGTCGGCATAGCAATAGCGCGGGGTGCAGTCGGTGGTGATCGCCAGCGCCTTCTTCGATCCGTGGACGCGCACGACGGCAGCGTCGCCGCCCGGGCGCTGCACCGTGTCGGCGCCGACGGATTGGTCGTATTGCTCCCACACCCAGCGGCGGCTTGCGATGTTAGGAGAGGCCATCAGCTTCAGCAGGTCCGCCCCGATGTCGGTGCTTTCCGGAATGTCGGTCAGCGGCTCCGGCGCCTTCGGAATCGCGTAGGGCCTCTCGTAGCAAGGTGCCTCGTCGGCGAGCGGGCCAAGCGGAATATCGCACGCCACCTCCCCATTGAACTCGAGCACCATATGGCCGGTGTCGGTGACCTCGCCGATCACGGCGAAGTCCAGCTCCCATTTGCGGAAAATGGCCTCGGCCTCAGGCTCGCGCCCGGGCTTGAGGACCATCAGCATGCGCTCCTGGCTCTCGGAAAGCATCATCTCGTAGGGCGTCATGCCGGTCTCGCGGCACGGCACCTTGTTCATATCGAGCCGGATGCCCGCGCCGCCCTTGCTGGCCATTTCGACCGACGAGCTGGTGAGGCCCGCGGCGCCCATGTCCTGGATGGCGACAATCGCGTCCGTCGCCATCAACTCGAGGCAGGCTTCGATCAGCAGCTTCTCCGTGAACGGATCGCCGACCTGGACTGTCGGACGCTTCTCCTCGCTGTCCTCGCCGAAATCGGCGCTGGCCATGGTCGCGCCATGGATTCCATCGCGGCCGGTCTTCGAGCCGACATAGACGATCGGGTTCCCGATGCCGGTCGCGGCTGAGTAGAAGATCTTGTCGGTCTTCGCGACGCCCACCGTCATCGCGTTGACGAGGATGTTGCCATCATAAGCCGGGTCGAAATTCACCTCGCCGCCGACGGTCGGAACGCCGACGCAATTGCCGTAGCCGCCAATGCCGGCGACGACGCCCGCCACGAGGTGCCGCGTCTTGGGATGATCGGGCCTACCGAAGCGAAGCGCGTTCAGATTCGCGACCGGCCGCGCGCCCATGGTGAAGACGTCGCGCAAGATCCCGCCGACGCCCGTCGCCGCGCCTTGGTAGGGCTCGATGTAGGACGGGTGGTTGTGGCTCTCCATCTTGAAGATGCACGCGTCGCCGTCGCCGATGTCGATCACGCCGGCATTCTCGCCGGGGCCTTGAATCACCCACGGCGCATCGGTCGGCAGCTTCTTCAGGTGAACTCGTGAGCTCTTGTAGCTGCAATGCTCCGACCACATGACCGAGAAGATGCCGAGCTCGACCAGGTTCGGCTCGCGCCCCAGCGCGTTGAGGATGCGCTCATATTCCTCGTCGCTGAGGCCGTGTTCGGCGACCATATCGGGCGTGATGCGGGAAGCTTCGAGAACGTCCATGCGCGGCCCCTTAGCCGCACGCGGGAGCGTCGGCTAGGCGGCGCTCAGACGTCGCGTCTTGCGAACTTCTCGCCCGAATAGATGAACGTCAGTGGCCGGCCGTCTATGAAGTCCGCGAACGCGCCGCGCTCGGGCGACCAGCTTTCGTCGCCAATGCGCCAGAGGTTCTCGCCGATCCGCTCCATCGGCACGTCGGTTCCGAGCCATAGCCGGCCTCCGCGCTCGACGACCTGGTAGAGCCCGTACCACGGACTGTCGCTCTGATAGCGTCCAGCAAGCTTGCCTAGAGCAGGATCCGACGCGGGGAGCTGTGCCGTGCTGCCCGAACGGACGTAAGTCGCCGGCCCCCAGCTTGCTGTCGTGATGCTGCCGCTCTTGCGCGCGAAGACCAGGCCGAAAGAGCGAAAGGTCGGATGAGTCGTTCGAAACAGCTCGCCGCCCCATGGCTGGAGCGGCGCCGACTGGCCGTTAGCGACGATTGTGAGAGGGCTTCCCGGCAGGACCTGGAAGCTGCCCATCGGTCCGACATAGCTTCCAAGATAGGCCGCGGGGTAGGCGAGCGGCACGTCGAGCCGAGGGGGCTGCGGGAGCGGGCGTCCTGCCTCGGCTGCAGTGAGAACATCGACAGCGAACTGCGTCAGCGCCCTCGGTCGATACTCGGCAAATGCGCTGATGTTCGAGCTTGCGAATGCGCCGACCCCGCTGGCCGCGTCGACATGGAAGGACGAGGAGAAGCTCACCATTCCACCGGTGTGGTGAAGATAAGCCCGCCCGCGCGGTCCCACGTGCATGATTCCATTGCCGTAGCTCATCCCGGCCATGTCGCTTGGCACGGCATGGCTCGTGAACGCGTGACCACTCTCCGGGGAGAGGCCCAGTCCGCCGCGACCCTGCGCCGCGTTGGCGAGCGATCTGAGCAAGCGATTCATATCATCGGCGGTGGACGCGACGTTGCCATGCGCGCCCGTGACGTCGACCCAGGCAGCCGGCGCGAGCGGCACCCCCAGCGCAAACGGAAGCTCGTCCGCGGCTTCATATCCTTGCGCATAGAGCGTCCGCTCTCCGCCGAGAATCGCTCCTCGCGAACGGCGCATTCCGAGCGGGAGGAAGATTCGCTCTTCCGCCACCCGCGCAAGCGGCTTGCCAGCGAGCCGTTCGATCAGCTTGCCGAGGATTTCGTAGCCCGTGTTGGAATAATGCCAGTGAGCGCCCGGCGCATATGCAGCCCAAAGGCCGCCATCCGGAGCAAGCGGGGAGTCGCTCGGAATGCCGGCGACATGATCGAGCAGGTGCTGGACCTCGATCGTGTTGGCCGAGGGAAGGGGGATGACCGGCAGCAGATCGCTGATCCGGTCGGTCAGCCGCACCCGTCCCTCCGACACGAACTGATGCAGCACCGCTGCATTGATCAGCTTGCTGATCGAGCCGATCTGGAAAAGCGTGTCGGGGGTGATCGCCGCGCGCGTCTCCGAGTTCGCGAAGCCGAAGTCCATGACCGTGCTGAACCCGCCGGGAGTCGAGAGCCCGAGGGTCATTCCCGGAAGGCCGAAATGCCGCAGGTGCGCGTCGCCAAACTGGCGGATCGCGGCGAGAGCCGCGGCGAGCTTGGAATCCTGCGCGAACACGGGCACGCTGAACTGGCTGCCGAGCGCGAGGCTCAGCGCACCGCTGGAGAATGCGCGCCTGCTGATCAACATCTTAGGAGTTCCTCCGCGGCTGTTCTGGGCCGCGGAGGGCTAGTCGAGCAAGCTCAGGCGTTGCAGGTCTGGGAAGCGTGTCCGGGGACCGAAATCTTCGCCGACGACGAGGACGCCGAACCTTCGACCGAGTAACCGCCAGCGGCGGTCATCGGCTTGCCCGGATCGGTCGCCGTGACCTGGGTCGTGCCGCCTTCTTTCAGGCGGACGTTTGCGGACTTGTTGTCCGACAAATAGTCCACTGTCACGACGCTGTTGTCGGCGCAGCGATAGAGCTTCGTCGCGAGGATCGACGGCGGAAGCTGGACATTGGCGTTCGCCGCGGTGGCGTTGGCTTCATTGTCGCCGGGTTCGCCTCCAGCGACGATGGTGTGACTTTCCTTGTTGCAGCCGGCTAACGCGGCGGCCGCAGCAAGCATGAGCATGAGCGGTGTGCGAGTCATGTACCGCCCTTTGCGGCGTTGACGTTAACCGTCAAGGGCATGCGCTTGCATATCGTCGAACTGGGACATAGCTTCGTCGATATCGATGCCCTACCAGGCCGGCAGCAGCGCGCAGCGCATCCGCATAGGGTTGACGGGCCTCGCCTTCGCCTTCCTCCTCGTGCTGCTCGGAGCGATCATCACCCGCTCAAGTCACGACGGCGCGACCAATGCGGCGGAGCAGGCCGCCGCCAATGAGCCGAGCGAGCCGCTGGCGGAGCTCGGCGTCGCCCCGGGAGCGTCCGACGACACGACGAACAACAGCAACGCCAACAAGCAATGACTGGTGCGCGCCGGCGCGCGTCGATTGTCGTTGCCGCAATTGCCCTCACCGCGATCTTGATTGCCGGAATTGCCGTCCTTCGCGGGCCCGCGCCCGTGAACGATCGCCCCGCCCGCGAGCGCCCGACGCTGCTTCTCCTGACGAGCCTGCCGCTCGTCTTCGGGGAGGATTTCTCGGTCGAGCAAAACGGGTCGCCGGCACTGAGGGCGCTCGACACGCGCTACCGGGTCGTCCCGATCAGCGTCACCGACCCCAGCGAGCTAGCGAAGGGACGCTTGCTGCTGATGGCGCATCCGCTGGCGCAGCCCGCCGATGACCTCGTCGCGCTCGACCAGTGGGTTCATCGGGGAGGTCGGCTGGTCCTGTTGGCCGACCCGATGCTCGAATGGCCTAGCAAGCGGCCGCCCGGCGATCCCCTGCGCCCGCCGCCAATGTTCATGGACACCGGCCTACTTGCGCATTGGGGCCTGCGCCTCGACGCTCCCGATGAGCGCGGCGCTCGGCAGCAGGAGTTGGGCGGCTTTAAGGTAACGACCGTCTCGCCAGGCCAGCTGTTCGGCCGCTGCCGAATCGCCCCCGACCGGCTCGTCGCGGATTGCAGCGTCGGGCGAGGGCGGGCGATCGTCATTGCGGATGCGGATTTTCTCGACGTCGATGAGATCGGTTCGCCGGCCTCCACGAATCTCGACGGACTGCTCGCGGAGCTCGCCTCGATCGAGCAGCCGTGATTCGCTAAGCAACAGACTTATCCACAAGGAAGATGAGTCGGAACGAGCCCAGAACGTCCCGCAAATTGTGGCAGGAAAAGCCGCGGAAATCCGCCATTATCCGCGAAATCCCATCCAATCCCACAGAATCCCATTGTATCCCTTAAGCGCTTGAGTTACCTACAGGAGCTGTAGCGCGGGGGGCTAACCCGTTGATTCGAAGCTGACACGGCGCGTGTGACGATGCGTGTTTCCGTGAAAGCACCCGCTCGCGCTGCGCACGGGAGTGTTTGAGCGTGGCGCTAGAGCATCTGTTTCAGGGCAGCGCGCTGAACGCGGTCGACGGAAAGGGCCGCGTCTCCATTCCCGCATTCCTTCGCTCAGTGATCGAACGCCGCGGCGACGCCCGCACGATCGTGCTCGCGAAGCACGAGGCGTTCCCCTGTCTCAGCGCCTACGACCCCGGCTACGCTGCGCTGAAGCACGCCAAGCTCGAGCGGCTGCTCGAGAAGGAAGAGACCAACGCGGATTCCGCGATCGAATATCAGCAGCGCAACCTGATGGCCTTCGCAGCGACGGAAGAGGTCCCCTACGACAGTTCCGGCCGCATACTCATGCCCCCGATGATGCGGCGGAAGGGCGAGATCGGCGATCTTGCCCTGTTTCTCGGCACCGGTGAGACGTTTCAGATCTGGAACCCTGACCGGCTGCTCAAGGATCCCCGGATCCCCGACGATCTCAAGGATATCGCCCGATTCCGTCTCGAAGAGCGGCGGGCGTCATGACCAGCACCGGTACGAAACAGGCCCCACATGTGCCGGTGCTGGTCAACGAAGTTGTTGATGCGCTCGCCATCCAGCATGGCGAGACCGTCGTCGACGGCACTTTTGGAGCGGGCGGCTACACGCAGGCCATGCTCGCAGCAGGGGCGGGACGAGTGATCGGTTTCGATCGCGACCCCGAGGCGATCGAAGCTGGAAGATCACTCGTCCCTAACCCCCGTCTCACGCTCGTCGAGGAACGGTTCAGCCAGATGGACCGCGCGCTCGCCGAGCGCGGCATCGCGCAGGTCGACGCGATCGCGCTCGATATCGGCGTCAGCTCGATGCAGCTCGACCGCGCCGAACGCGGCTTTTCCTTCCAGTCCGACGGCCCGCTCGACATGCGCATGTCGAAGTCGGGCCTCACCGCTGCCGACTTTCTGAATTCGGCCGACGAGGCCGACATCGCCCGGGTCTTGCGCGACTATGGGGAGGAGCCGCGCGCCCGGGCGATCGCCCGTGCCATCGTTGCCGCACGTCCTGTCGAACGCACTGCCGAGCTTGCCGCCATCGTTCGCCGCGCGGCCGGCTTCCGCCCGGGGCAGAAGAGTGATCCAGCGACGCGCACATTCCAGGCCATCCGAATCCATTTGAATGCCGAGCTCGACGAGCTCGAACAGGGGTTGGCCGCGGCCGAGCGTTCCCTTCGCCCCGGAGGACGCTTGGCCGTGGTTACATTCCACAGTCTCGAAGACCGCATCGTGAAGCGCTTCTTCCGCGAGAGGAGCGGAGGGACTCCCGCCGGTTCGCGCCACCGTCCCGTGCTTGTCGATCCGAACGCACCCACGTTCGAGAGGGTCGCCAAGCCGGTTGCCCCGACGGAGCGCGAACTGGCGGCGAACCCGCGCGCCCGCTCGGCGCGGCTGAGAAGCGCCGTCCGCACCTCGGCTCCAGCCCGCAAGGAAAGACTGCAATGAGCGCCCGAAGCTTTGGCTCGCTGTTCATGGTCGCCAGCTGCGCGACCGCCGCGCTCGGCTGCTACCTCGTTTCGCTTCGCGTCGCGTCCGAGCGCGCGGCGCTCGAGAATGTCGAAACCAGGATCGTCCTCGCACAGCGCGACCTGCGCGTCTTGCAGACCGAGATCGGAACGCGCGGACGCCTTTCGCAGCTCGAGCGGTGGAACGCCGGCGCCTTCTCGATGAACGCCCCGGCCGCCAACCAGCTTCTCGGCGGCAGCTTCGAGCTCGCCAAGCTCACCCGGCCCGAGAAGCAGGTCGATTTCAAGGCGCCGATCGTGCTGGCCTCTGCGCCCGCGCCGGCTCCGCAGAGGGCACCGATCGGGCAGCCTGAGACGGACGACGCGGGTGCGCCGGTCGCAATCCCGATGCCCGGTGGAATGCTTCATGAGGCAAGCCTCAAGACCGAGACGCGCGAGGTCCCGGCAAGAACGGTCGCTGCTCTTCCCGAGCCGGCCGGGATGAAGTCTGCAGACAAGCCGGTTACGGCGGCGAAGCCGGCTCGAATCAAGTCTGCGGATATGCCGGGCCTCGCGGCCGCCCAATCCAGGCCGGCGAAAGCCGCTCCGACCACCATCGCCGGAGCGTCGAAGACCGCGCCGAAGAAATCCGTGGATAAGCCCGTACTTGGCGCGGCGAAGCCGATGACAAAGCGGGTTCAGCTTGCGAAGACCGATCCGCTTGCACCGCTTCCGGACAAGCATTCTGGCAGACCCAAGGACGCACCTACCGGCCGATGAACGCTCCGCAGCCCGCTCTCGTCGCGCCCCGGCCCGAGCGGCTCCGACTTGTCGGCCAGCGGCGGCAAATGCTTGCCGTCATGCACCAGCGGCTGATGTTCGGCATGGTCCTTTATGCGGGGCTGATCGCGCTGATCGCCCTTCGGATCCTGTATCTCGCCGCATTCGGTGACCATGCCGGCCGCAAGGAAGGACTGACGGCGCTCATCCCGGACCGCGGCGACATTCTCGACCGCGACGGCGAGCCGCTGGCGCGGACCATCGACGCCTGGACCATCGCCGTCCATCCCGGAAAGGTCATCGGCGACAAGCTCGCGCTGGCGCAGAAGCTCGCGCAGCTGATGCCGGAGCAGACCAGCGAGCAATATTTCGCGCTGCTGCGCTCGAACAAGCCCTTCATCTATCTGCGCCGGCGCGCCTCGCCTGAGCTGGTCGAAGCGGTGAACGCCATCGGCGAGCCCGGAGTCGCGATCGAACGCGAGCCCGACCGGCTCTATCCGCAGACCTCGCTCGCGGCGCACACGCTCGGCTTCACCGGTATCGACGGGCACGGCGGAGCGGGGGTCGAGCGCGCCTTCGACACCTATCTTTCCGACCCTCGCACCCGCGGCAGTCCGCTGGTCCTGTCGATCTCCAGCAAGGTGCAGCAGGCGCTCGAGGCCGAGCTTGGCGACGCCAAGGAGCATTTCTCGGCAATCGGCGCCGCCGGCGTCGTCATGGACGTCCACACGGGCGAAATCCTGGCGATGACCTCGCTTCCGGCGTTCAATCCGAACGCGCCGGGGCAGGCGACGCCCGACCAGATGTTCAACCGGGCCACGCTCGGCGTGTTCGAGCTCGGGTCGACCTTCAAGCCCTTCACCCTGGCGATGGCAATGGATTCGGGCGTCGTTTCGGGCCCTTCGCAAATCATGAACTGCCCGCAAGTGCTCCCGGCCTACGGTCACCTCGTCCACGACACCCATCCGTTCGGGCGCCAATGCTCGATCGCCGAAGTCATGATGGAGAGCTCCAACATCGGCATGGCGCAGATCGCTGACAAGCTCGGCACCGCCCGGCAGAAGGCTTGGCTCAAGAAGATGGGATTCCTCGACAAGGCCGAGGTCGAGCTGAAGGAAAAGGGCCGGCCGCTGACTCCGGGCTCGCGCTGGGGGCCGTTCGAAACCATGACCATCGGCTTTGGTCAGGGCATTGCCGTCGCCCCGCTGCAGCTGGCGATGGGCTATGCGACCCTGTTCGACGGCGGAATCTATCATCCACCGACGGTGCTGAAGATCGGGCCCGACCATCCGCTGCCGCCGGGACGCCGCGTGTTCACTGCCGACACGAGCTATCGCATGCGCTCGCTCCTTCGCCTGGTCGTCATGAAAGGCACCGGCAAGAAGGCGGACGCTCCGGGCTATCGCATCGGCGGCAAGACCGGCACCGCGCAGAAGATCATCAACGGCCGATACAGCCAGTCCATCAACCTCACGAGCTTCGCCGGTGTGTTCCCGATGGACGACCCGCGCTATGTGATCGTGGTGATGCTCGACGAGCCCAAGGCGACCAAGGAGACCTACGGTTTCACGACCGCCGGATGGAACGTCGCGCCGGTGGTGAGCCGGACCGTCAGCAGAATCGCGCCGATGCTCGGCGTCGCTCCGGACATGAATCGCGAACCGAACATGTCCGAGGTGCTGCCGTACGTCCAGGAAGCCAAGAAGCCAGAATCAAGCAAGGACTGAACGGGTTGAAGCTGCGGGACATCGCCGACGTCGATTCTGATTCCGAAGTCACCGGCTTTGCCATCGACCATCGCAAGGTCGAGCGCGGAAGCGTTTTCGGCGCGTTCCGGGGTGCGGTCTCCAACGGCGAGGATTTCGTGTCCCAGGCAGTCGATCGCGGCGCGGTCGCGGTAGTTGCCCGTCCCGAAGCCGCGGTCGCCAGGGTTCCGCATCTGGCCGACCCGGAGCCGCGTCGTCTGTTCGCCGGGCTCGCTTCCAGATTTTACGCTCCTTACCCCGACACCGTCGTCGCGGTGACCGGGACCAACGGCAAGACGTCGACGGTCGAGATGACCCGGCAGATCTGGCGCATGTCCGGCCACCGTTCGGCTTCGATCGGAACGCTTGGCGTCACGACGTCGGACGACCAGGTCGAGACGGGCCTGACGACGCCCGATATCGTCACCTTCCTCAACAACATGGCCGGCCTGCAGCGGATGGGCATCAGCCATGTCGCCTACGAAGCGTCGAGCCACGGGCTCGACCAGCACCGCTGCGAAGGCGTGCCGCTCGCCGCCGCGGCATTCACGAACTTCAGCCGCGACCATCTCGATTATCACGAGACGATGGAGAGCTATTTCGAGGCCAAGATGCGGCTGTTCGATGAGTTGCTGGAGCCCGGAAAGCCCTCGGTGATCTGGACCGACGATCCCAAGTCCGAAGAGGTGATCGATCGCTCGGCGAGCCGCGGGCACAAGGTGCTGACGGTGGGCCGCGGCGGCGACACGATCCGGCTGGTCGACCAGTCGGCGACGCCGCTCGGCCAGTCGCTGCTGCTCGAGCATGAGGATCGCAGCCTCAAGCTCTCGCTTCCGCTGATCGGCGCTTACCAGGCCGCGAACGTCCTGGTTGCCGCGGGACTGGCGATGGCTACGGGTATCGGCTTCGACAAGGCCTTCTCGGCGATGCAGCGCGTGGCGCCGGTGCGCGGGCGGCTGGAGCGCGCGGTGATCAGCCGCGACGGCGTTCCGGTCTATGTCGATTATGCCCACACGCCCGATGCCCTGGAGGCGGCCATTGCGGCGCTTCGCCCGCATGTCGACGGCCGCTTGATCACGGTGTTCGGAGCGGGAGGTGATCGAGATCAAGGCAAGAGGCCCGAAATGGGCGCAGTGGCGAGCCGGCTGTCTGACGTGGTGATCGTGACGGACGATAATCCTAGGAGCGAGGACCCGGCCATCATCCGCTCGGCGATCATGGCCGCCGCGCCCTCCGCGACCGAAGTGCCCGGCCGCCGCGAAGCCATCGCGGAAGCCATCCGAATCGCTCGCGCAGGCGACATCATCCTTCTCGCCGGCAAGGGTCACGAGACCGGTCAGATCATCGGCGACCGGGTGCTTCCGTTCGACGATGCGCTGGTCGCGCGGGAGTGTGCGGCGTGAGCGTGCTCTGGACCTCCGACGAGATCGCCGCCGCAACTGGCGGAACGGCGAGCCAGCCGTTCGAGGTCACCGGAGTCACTTTCGACAGCCGGGAGGTCGGACCGGGCGACCTGTTCGTCGCCATGCCGGGCACTGTCCACGACGGTCACAAGTTCGTCGATGCCGCTTTCGGAGCGGGCGCTGCGGGAGCGATCGTCTCGCAGCCGATCGAGGGTCCGCACGTGCTCGTCGAGGACGTGTTCGCCGCGCTCCAGGCGCTGGGCCGTGCTTCGCGCGAGCGCAGCAGGGCGACGATCCTTGGAGTCACCGGTTCGGTTGGCAAGACGAGCACGAAGGAAGCGCTCTACGCCGCGCTCGAGCGCAACCGGCCGGGCAAGGTTCACCGCTCCGTGAAGAGCTACAACAATCACACCGGCGTTCCGCTGAGCCTCGCGCGGATGCCGCGCGACGCCGAGTTCGCGGTGCTCGAGATGGGCATGAACCGTGCCGGGGAGATCCGCGCGCTGGCGAAGCAGGTACGGCCAAACGTCGCGGTGATCACGGCCATCGCCCCTGCGCATATCGAGAATCTCGGCTCCGAGGAGGCGATTGCCGACGCCAAGGCCGAGATTTTCGATGGGCTCGAGCCCGACGGCGTCGCCATCGTGCCCAACGACACGCCGCACCGCGGCCGCCTGGTCAAGGCCGCGCGGCGTAGAGCCGACCGGATCATCACCTTCGGAAGCGGCGATGCCGACATCCACGCGATCCATGCCGTTAGTGCCGATGGCGGCGGCAGCCTGATCAGCGCGGCTTTGTTGGAGCGTGAACTGACCTTCACCCTCTCCCAGCGCGGAGAGCATTGGGTGTCGAATGCGCTCGCCGTGCTGGCGGCGGTCGAGGCGGTGGGCGAGGACGTCGCCGTCGCGGCGCTGGCGCTGGCCGACCTCGGCGGCCTCAAGGGCCGCGGGGAGCGCCACATGCTCGAGGCGGACGGCGGCGAGATCCTGCTGATCGATGAAAGCTACAACGCCAATCCCGCGTCGATGGTGGCGACCCTCAAAAGCCTCGGCGCCGAACGC